>Ga0209542_10000360_pt1 | contig 111770 bp, 128 predicted proteins | sample RifCSPhighO2_01_FD_184028 | JGI IMG/M metagenome (GOLD analysis project Ga0209542, IMG submission 184028) | Soil microbial communities from Rifle, Colorado - Rifle CSP2_plank highO2_0.1 (SPAdes) (version 2) | ecosystem: Environmental > Terrestrial > Deep subsurface > Rock core/Sediment ...
AACGTGTACAAACAGTCATTTGTCCTCCGTTTGTACACGTTGCCCCACTTGTTTCCCTTGCAGGAAAAAGTAGCATAGCAGTTGGTGTGCAGGATGTGTTTTGGGAAGATCAGGGGTCGTTTACAGGCAGCATATCAGCGTCCCAAGCAAAGGGGGTGGGCGCACAGTACGCGATTGTTGGGCACTCCGAGCGGCGAAAACAAGGTGAAGACAATGAACAAGTTGCTCGAAAACTTTTTTCGGCCACCAAACAAGGACTTGTTGGCATACTTTGTGTCGGCGAATCTGCGCGTGATCGGGAAGGAAATTTTTTTGCACAACTCAAAGATCAGATTCTTGCATCGCTTTCAAATATTGCCGGCGGGGTGCTTGCGCGTTCGGTGATTATTGCCTACGAACCTGTCTGGGAGGTTGGACGGAGTGATTTTCAAGCAATGAAACCCTCTGACATTCATGAGACGTCAATTTTCATACGTCGGGTGATTACTGATGTGTTCGGGCCAGAAGTGGCGCAGCAGGTGCCAGTCTTGTATGGAGGTTCAGTATCAGTTGAAAACGCAGTGGCTACTGTGTTTGAAGGAGAAGTTGACGGGCTTCTGATCGGCAGACAGAGTTTGATTCCGGAAAATTTTTGCCAGATTATAAAACAGATCAATGCAGGCAAATAAATTACCCTCGCTTTTAGATGCACCTCTTTCTGCAGGAACTCGCGTGTTGCTGGCACTTGATCTCAATGTTTCTTGCCAAGACGGAAAAGTGACAGACACATTTCGCATTGAGAAGGTTCTTCCGACACTTGAATATTTAAGTAAAAAAGGATGCCGAACGATGATTATCAGCCATATGGGGTCTGATGGATCGAGAACCCTTGCTCCGATCGCTGAATTTTTGAAGAAGACTTTCAAAATACTTTTTGCAAATAGTCTTTCCGAAGCGAGGGAAATGTCCGCCACGCTCTCAAATGGTGAATTTCTTCTTTTAGAAAATATTCGGAGAGAAGCAGGAGAAATGGCAAATGATCCGGAGCTTGCAAAGCGTCTCGCTTCGCTTGCCGATATATATGTCAACGAGGCATTTTCTGTTTCTCACCGTGCGCATTCATCGGTGGTCGGAGTACCAAAACTTCTCCCTTCATTTGCAGGATTTCAGTTTATTGAGGAAGTAGAAAAACTTTCGACCGCATTAAAACCAATACACCCCTCTTTGTTTGTGCTCGGCGGTGCGAAATTCGAGACCAAATTACCACTCTTGATGAAATTTTTGAATCGATATGATCGGGTGTTTGTCGGTGGGGCGCTGGCAAACGATTTGTTTCGTGCGATGGGAGTTTCTGTGGGCGATTCCCTAGTGAGTGAACGCACACTTGATTTGAAAGTAGTAACTGAAAATCCGAGTGTCAGACTCCCTCTTGATTTTTTAGTGCAAAAAGGGCCGGTGACTGTGGTAACGCCGCCTGAGGCGCTTGGCAAGGGAGAGCGCGTCGTTGATTCAGGACCGAAGACCGCGGAATTTCTTGCAGAACTTGCGGCCGAATCCAAATTTATTCTCTGGAACGGCCCTTTGGGTGAATTTGAACGTGGATTTTCCGAGCGCACACTCGCGTTTGCCCGTGCAGTTGCAGAAAGTGGAGCTCATTCAATTGTAGGAGGAGGGGACACCATTAGTGCGATTCAATCACTCAACATGCTCGAGAAATTTGATTTTGTTTCAACGGGTGGTGGCGCCATGCTTGATTTTCTCGCCAACGAAACTCTGCCGGGGATTGAAGCTTTGAAAAAATAAGAAACTTTTATTTATAGGGTTGGCTGATACCCCAAATTGTTTCAAACATGGCATGTATGATTTTGTATACGTCTTTGGAGATAATCACTACCCCTCCGCCATCTTCCACATAAGAGACAAAGGCAACTGAAGTATCGAATAAAATCAACAACGAGTTGAATTTGTCCGACATGTTTTTGGGCATATATCTGGGATTCCTAGATACTCTTTCTTCTGCATTTAATTTCCGTCCCGAATATCCTTGATCCCAGAGGGTGCGGGATTTTATACCATAATATTTCCTTGCTTTCAGATAGTATTTACCAAACTCGTCATCTATATCCCGCAGGTAGTTATTGTACGGGGCAATGATATCCCACCGTTTATTCTTGGCGCGGAAGGCGATGTCAAAAAGTGATCTCACTCCGTTTTTTCCGGTGAATCGTTTCACATTGAAATCTTCAATTTCCATTGTTTTTACTACTCCCAGTGATCGGATGAGATCTGGAAGACCTGTCTCAAGTTTTTGTATATCATGCTTCTTTTCCTCGATGAGAGAGCCGAAGCGGTTAGGATCAACTGCTGTGTATCTTTTTATCGTATCTCCTGTTTCAGACACTAGGCCTTTTGATTCCAAAGAGAGGAGTGTGTGATATACCGTCGGCCTCTTTACATCTGAAATGAAGGAAAGCTCTTGAGCAGTAGCGTTAGGTTTTTTCACGAGGGCTAAGAACACTCCTATCTCCTTGATGGATAGGCCAAAATTAGTTAGGTATTTGATGATTTCTTTGTCCTGCATAATTGTTTATATGTTCATATTATTTATGAACAGATGTTGTTATTACCCTATCAAACAGATTAAAGTTTGTACAGAAAGGAAGAAAAATGAACACAAGAAAGAAAATGAACTCCGTGGAATGGTGGGTTGCCACCAAAAGTAGCCCAACTGCACTTCTTAAGTGGTTGAAGGATCAATATCATGGCGAAGTGACGGCTGCAACAAGAATGCGGGAACTGATCTTGATCTATCCCGCTAATCCAAAGTGGAAACAGACGGTGGAGACAATCGCCCAACAAGAGGAAACACATGCACAATGGGTGGGAGCTCTTTTGACAGCAAGAGGGGTCCATCCAGAAGTTCTCCAGAAACGTGAACGCTACTGGGAGAATACTTTAAAACAGATCACCGATTGGGATACAGGTTGCGCGGTCGCCGCTCATGCCGAGGCTATGCGGTTGGAGCGTATCCGAGCGATTTGCAATGATCCCGATGCGCCAAGTGATGTGAGAGAGGTATTTGGGAAGATTCTTCCGCAGGAGGAGTTTCACGAGAAAGCCTTCCGTTCTTTCACGACTGACGTGGCCATGAAGAGAACACTTGAGGGTCACTTGGCAGGTATGAACGAGCTCGGGCTCGTTCCATGACTCTAGAAATAGAGTGCTTTAATCAAAGGGTTATCACCGCAATGTGGTAACTCTTTTCTTTAACTAATCTCTGCCTTTATTTTCTCTGCGTTTTCGATCAAATTATTTTTGTCTCCTTTTACTTGGTCAGTTGGGAACACCCAGATATGCGCGTGGGGAACTTCGTCTCCAACGATTTTTGAAAGTATGAAATCGGTTTTGAATGCTTTTTTCTGCGCAAGTGCAATTTTTTTCACTACTTCAAAGTAGTTGCCTGCGTTAGGAACATCCCAGACCCAGCGATAGTGTTTTTTGGGTATGACCTGCGTGTGGCCGGAGGATTGGGGGTGGATATCAAGGAATGCCAAGAAATTCTCATCTTCATAAACCTTGTGGTTCGGTATTTCTCCGGAAACTATTTTACAAAAGATACAATTTTCCATAGATAAAAGTGTATCATATCCCTTTTTCTAGCCCTATTCACCAGCGTGTTACAATGCACTTGTGTCATATAAAATTCGTGAAAAAATTTCTCAAGCTGAAGAAGAAAAACTTGCTGAATACCCTGAATTAGTCAGACACCTTTTGTTTCATCGGGGGGTCATCAGCAGAGAACTTGCAGATAAATTTTTGCATCCCGATTATTCCCGCGACACACACGACCCTTTTTTGATGAAAGGTATGGAGCGAGCAGTTTTGCGGATACTTTCTGCAATTGCCGACAATGAACGTATCGCGATTTTTAGTGATTATGATGCTGATGGAATCCCTGGTGCAGTGATTCTCCACGATTTCTTTAAGAAAATTGGTTTTACTAATTTTGAAAATTATATTCCTCATCGACATGACGAAGGTTTTGGTCTCAACAGCACTGCACTAGATGAATTGTCACAACGGAAAGCCAACGTCCTTATCACGATTGATTGTGGTGTTGCTGACAGAAAAGAAATAGCACACGCACAGAAACTTGGGATTGATGTCATTATCACCGATCATCATCTTCCGCCTGCGGAGGGTGTGCCGCCTGCCTACGCGATACTTGATCCCAAACAATTAGATTGTCCCTATCCTGACAAAAATCTCTGTGGTTCCGGAGTGGCATTTAAATTAATACAGGCTCTGTTGTTGCGGGCTTCTACCCTTAACCCTGTACCCTTTACCCTCCCCGCCGTTGGATGGGAAAAATGGCTTCTTGATATGGTAGGCCTTGCGACACTTTCTGATATGGTGCCGTTGGTCGGAGAAAATCGTGCGTTTGCCCGCTATGGACTTTTGGTATTGCGAAAATCCCCCCGCCCCGGATTGCAAAGACTGTTGCGAAAAATAGGGGTCAATCAGAGAACGCTTACCGAAGATGATATTGTCTTTTCTATCACGCCCAAATTAAATGCTGCATCACGTATGGGTTCGGCGCAGTCAGCTTTTAATCTATTGTCGACTGATTCTGAAACGGAAGCTGCTACGGCTGTCGAAGAATTGTTGCGGCTCAATAATGAGCGCAAAGGAGTGGTGGGGAGTATGTTGCGGGAGATGAAGAAGATAGTTGCAGATAGATATCAAGAGGAACCTCGTCTTATTGTGCTCGGAAATCCCTTATGGCGCCCGTCGCTTCTCGGACTAGCGGCGAACACTTTAGTCAAAGAACATGCATGCCCTGTTTTTCTTTGGGGGAGAGATGGGGAAGACCGTATTAAAGGGTCATGCCGGTCAGATGGATCGGCAGATATGTTCGAATTAATGAAAACTGCTGGAGATGTGTTTATAGAATATGGTGGACATGCGGCGTCAGGCGGTTTTTCAGTGACGCCGGAAAAAATACACTTTCTCGAGGAGGTTCTTCTTGGGGCATACACACAACTTAACAGTGTTCCCGTGGCAACACGTTCGAATAATTTAATTATCGACCGAGAAATTTCGGTGGATGAAGTGACCCTTCCGGTATACCGGTTGCTTGAACAGCTTTCTCCGTTTGGTATGGGGAACGCCAAACCAGTTTTTTTGTTGCGGAACGTTCCGGTGCAGTCAGCTCGTTTGTTTGGCAAAGAGAAAAATCATCTAGAAGTTTCATTCGCGCGAGCAAACGGCGGAGTTCTTAAAGCAATTAAATTTTTTGCAGAGGAAGGGGAATCTCCGAAAGCGGGGGACAAAAAAGATGCAGTGGTTTCCGTTGAGCTTTCGTCATTTGCTGGGAGAAGCGAGTTGCGGCTCCGTCTCATTGACCTTGTCTGATTCCTCTGGTAGTGTTTTTTTAAACCTCTCAACCCTAACCTTTACCTACGGAGGATTTATGTTCCTTGTTGGCATGCGACTTTCACGGATTGGCACAACGGTCATCTTTCTATCGGGCGTACTCATGGTTCTGTTGCTGTGTGCGCCGTACGGTTCAGTAGCCACTCTTCCACACAACCTTGCACTGGGTTCCATGGTAATCGGGTGTGTTCTTTTCCTCACCGGCCAAGGGAGTATCTATTTTAGCCGGGATGGGTTTCAGTTGGAATCCATTGCGGTTGCCTGCATCGAATGTGGCAAATATATCGGTTTAGCCACACTCATACTTGGACTATGTCTGGTCGTTGTGTATCTCACCGAAGGAGTTTGGTGGTGGCCTCCCATTTTTGCTTTTTGGGCAATGGTAGGCGGTTTGGGTCTTGCACTCGTTGCAATAACTGTCGGTTTTGTTTTGCTTGTCTTCGTGCACCCCAACGCCTGACAAGTATTTCTTCACTCCCCGCTGGCTCGCGCCCGCGGGGAGGTCTTTTTTTACACAAATTTTCCCCGATTCTGACTGTAGACTAATCCTGTTGTTCTCATATAAGTTTTTTGTTAGTGTGGTATCGAACCTCTCAACCTCAACCTTTACCTATGGAGGACTTATGTTCGTTGTCTCGTTTCGTCTGATGCGAATCGGTGTCTGGCTGTTTGGGATTTCGTGCGTACTGCTTGCAGGGCTGTACATTGAAAATGTCCCTACGGTGCCCTACATTCACAGCGCGTTGAGTTATGCCGCGGCCGGTGGTTTCGGCCTGATCTTGGCAGGGGTAATCGGCTGGGTATTCCTTGAACGCGATTGGACACTCGATTTGTGCGGACGATTCCTTGTGCGGTGGGCAGGAGCCGTCTTTGTTTGCTCGTTTTTTCTTGTTCTGAGTAACGTCATTGTGCTCCTATGCCGAGGTGTTTTATGGTTTCCTCGCGAGGCGTTCACATGGACGATTGGTTTCCTCGTTGTCAGTTCAGCGTTGGTAATGATGGGGATTCTTTTCGTCTTGATTCCCAAGATCCGAACGCTCAACTGATGTCTCCTTTTTGCTCCCCGCAGGGCTTTGCCCGCGGGGAGTTTCGTTTCGAGATGCTATAATTCCTGTGTCTTCAATTCTATATTCATGATTCCAAATCCCATTCTCATATTTACCGATGGTGCGTCAAAAGGAAATCCCGGATCTGGTGGATGGGGCGCAATTGTCGCGTCTGATGATTCTGTACAAGAATTCGGAGGGCGGGAGGACCATACCACTAACAATCGTATGGAGTTATCCGCAGCGATAAACGCTCTTTCCAAAATTCCAAATTCCAAATTCCAAATTCTTTTATACTCCGACTCCTCTTACGTAGTTAACGGCATTACCAAATGGGTACATGGGTGGAAGAAAAACGGTTGGCAGACCGCCACAAAAAAGCCAGTGGAGAATCAGGATCTGTGGGAACAATTGTCGGGACTGGCCGAAGGCCGTTCTATTGAATGGAAACGTATCGCAGGTCATGCGGATACTCCGGCAAATACTCGCGCGGATGAAATCGCGTCGGCGTTTGCAGATGGTGAATCTCCACAATTGTTTTCTGGTTCGCAATCAGAATATAAAATTGACCTCTCTATTATCGGGGTGCAGAGTGGCGGACGGCGACAGTCTCCTTATGCATATGTATCGCTTGTGGACGGAAAAATTGAAACGCATCAGACATGGGGTGAATGCGAGCGGAGGGTAAAAGGGAAAACCGCGCGATATAAAAAAGTTTTTTCAAAAGAAGAGGAAGATAGAGTGATTGCCGATTTTAAAAAGTAATCGCAAGCGGTATGAGACGGAACGTGTTTGAGATGATTGTCAGCGCGTTTCTCATCGGGGTCTTTCTACGTTCCTTTTTTGAGCTCTCATTTTATACGATTCTTTTTCTTTTTTTTCTCGCCTGTGTTTTTCTTGCGTACGGATTTTTCAGTAAGCAGGGCAGAGAGCGGAGATTATTTTTTCTGATCCCTCTTTTCTTTCTCTGCGCGCTCTTGGGAGCTATACGCTATGAACTTTCTGAACCTCATTCAAGCGTGCTTGGACAATTTATAGGCGAGACAGTTATTTTAGAAGGTACAATTTCAGGTGAACCCGACAGACGAGATACAAATACAGTGCTTGCGGTGCGAGTCGATGTGGTGCAGGTCAACCAGCAATTATTGAAAACAAGAGAATTGATACGCATTAGTGCGCCAATCTACCCCGAGTTTCTCTATGGTGATCGGATACGTGTACGAGGAGTTGTTGAAAAGCCGGAGAATTTTGAGACTGATTCGGGGCGTATATTTGACTATCAATCATATCTGGCAAAGGAAGGCGTCTATTATCAGATTTCTCGTCCGGTTATCACATTTATTGAGCATGGGCAGGGGAATCCTATTGCATCGTATCTCTTTCAATTTAAACATGCATTGCTTGCATCCAGCGCTCGTGTGATTCCTGACCCTGAACACGGTCTTTTAGCGGGATTGTTGTTTGGGGAGAAACATTCGATTGGCGATGATTTTTCTGAATTGTTTCGGAAATCAGGCCTAGTTCACATTGTGGTACTTTCAGGATTCAACCTTACTATCGTGGCGTACGCACTGATGTACTTGTTTTCGTTTCTGCCACGGACACTATCAGTCGGTGCCGGTGGGCTTGGAATACTTGCATTTACCATTATGACTGGTGCGTCCGCCACTGCCGTACGAGCCGCCCTTATGGCAGGAATTGCGCTCTTGGCAAAAGTAACTGCGCGCGCTTATCGTATCAAACGGGCGCTTTTTCTCGCGGCGCTTAGTATGATTCTCTACAATCCTAAGCTTTTGGTGTTTGATCCCTCGTTCCAATTAAGTTTTCTTGCCACTATCGGCTTGGTGTATTTCTCGCCATTTGTTGAGAAGAAAATCTGTTTTGTGCCAGAACGGTTTGGGTTGCGGGAAATTGTTGCTGCCACACTTTCAACGCAACTATTTGTATTACCTCTCCTGATTAATTTGTCGGGCACCGTATCTCTCATTGGGATATTTGCAAACATAGCTGTGTTGCCAATGATTCCGATTACTATGTTTTTCGGTGCACTGGCTAGTTTTGCAGGCTTACTACATACCGTACTTGCCACGCCCTTTGGGTACGCAGCATATTTTTTGCTCCATTACGAAATACTTGCAGCGGAATTTTTTGGAAATCTGCCACTTGCAGCGGTTTCTGTGCCGTCACTGCCCACGTGGGTGATAGTACTTTCCTATCTTGCTCTAGGAGCGTTTATTTATCGTTTATACCGAAAGAAAGAGGGCAGGTCTACTTTGCCGTTGCCCGCGAGAAATTTTTCTCAATCGCATTCCAATTGAGGTTTGCAAAGAAATCTTCGACATACTGTTTTTTTCCGCTTGGTTGATAGTCGGCAACAAAGGAATGTTCCCACATATCAAGCGCAAGGATTGTCTGACAGCCATTAAGTTGGCCAAGGTGCTGTTCGTCTACCCACACATTGAGAAGCCGTTTAGTCAGAGGATCATACACAAGTAGTGCCCAGCCGATACCGCGAGTGAGTGCAATTGCTTTGAAACGATTAAGCCATGCGTTAAATGATCCCACAGTTTCCTCAAGTGCTTTTCTAAGAGAACTGGTGGGGGCAAGTGGGGTCGAACCACTTTCGAGAGATTCAAAATAGTATTCATGATTGACCATGCCGTTGAATTCAAAGCTGAACCGGCGTTGCAATTCCCCAAGTTCGTACGCATATTTTTCGGCGTCTGTTGCAAGCTCATCAATATGTTCAAGAATTAAGTTCGCGTGTTTGACATACCCCGCATAGAGCTTGAGATGTTCTTCAATTGTTTTTTTGAAATTCCTTTTAGATCAGGAATAGTAAATTTTGCTTCAGTAAATTTTTTCATGAAAAGGTTTTAAATAGTAAGTGATATACAGTATAGCAAATTGACATTTTCAGACTCGGGCGTACCCTGATAGGGTACTTCACTTCAACCCTTAAACTCTCGACCCAAAGGAAGACTATGAGTTCTTTGAAAGAGTTAGACCTTGATCAGCCGTATGGCGATCATGAGCTTCGTTCTTTTCCCGTTCGCCGCGCGTTGACCCTCACAGACATTCTGGCGAAACCCCTGTACTGTTCCCTTTTTGCTCTCATCACACTCGGGTCTGTCACCAGTTTCATCTTTTTTGTGCGACAGTACTTCAAGTACGATGTGCATTACACCACTGACCGGTTCTCTCTACTGTTCTGGTCTTTGGAACTCCCATTCGCAATCTCTCGTCTGTGGGATTGGTTGCTTGGACCAATCTCTATCGCACTCATTGTCTTCGTACGGACTAGGCAATTCTTTGCCGAAGAAGCCAATGAAGATTTATTCGGGTCCCTGCTTTTGACACTACTCAACAGTAGTATCTTCTGCGGTTTTCTCGGCGGAATGATTTGGGGAGTGCCGAGTTTCTTCTCGACCCTTGCCACTACGTTCCTTGGTGCGGTTATTGTTTGCATCGGGGGTCTGCTTGTTCTTTTCCTGCCTTCACTGCGCAGGAGACCACCAGCCTGATGTCACTTTGTTTGCTACTGCCTCCGGTACCATGCGTATCGGAGGTGTTCTTTTTTGGAGTATACTTTTTACATGCACAAATTCAGAACACGGCTACCTCTGATACTACTCGCTCTCCTTGTAGTTATCACTATGTTTATCTGGTACGTACTTTTTAATGAAGATCGGCAGGGGATGTTGCAGGTGGCGTTTCTCAATGTCGGACAAGGCGACTCGACTTTTATTGATTCACCCGCAGGTCATCAGATGCTCATTGACGCCGGCCGAGATAACACTGTGTTACAGCGTTTAAGTAATGTTATGCCATTTTATGATCGAACGATCGATGTGGTATTGGCGACACACCCCGACCAAGATCACATTGCAGGGCTGGTGAGTGTGTTATCCCGCTATAAAGTTGCATATGTGATTATGACTGAAGCGACTGCATCTACAGCGACATTTCAGGCGCTGGTGCGTGCAGTTGAAAAGAGTGGTGCAACTCTTATTCATCCTCGGCGCGGCATGGTTATTGATCTTGGTGGCGGAGTGGGTTTCAGAATACTTTTTCCTGATCGGAGTATGGCAGGAATTACCGATACTAATCTCACTTCAATTGTCGGGAAAGTTGAATATGGAAGTGATTCTTTTCTATTGACTGGAGATTCGCCGATTGCAATTGAGCAATATGAATTGTTTCTTGATCCAGATGTACTTTCAAGCGATGTATTAAAGGCGGGACATCATGGATCTCGCACTTCCTCCGCGCCCGAATTTGTTGCTGCTGTACAACCGGCGTTCGCAGTGATATCTGCCGGCAAGGATAATTCGTACGGCCATCCGCACAAAGAAGTTACCGACATCTTTAATAAATTTGGCGCAAAAATTTTGCGGACTGATACCGAGGGGACGATTGTATTTAAAACAGACGGCACGAATCTCTCATTTATATTAAAAAAATGACAAATCAAAGTTTGACATACTTAGGCAAGTGTGATAATTAATGTGAAGAATACATGCGGAAAGTCGCGTCAAACCAACCCCGAACCAGAAAGATCCACATGAAGAGAAAGATTGAACCAACGGTGATTTGTGCCCAACCTTTACGCCGAAGCCTCCTAGTGCCTCCCTTGGCAGGCATGAAACTGAGCAGATTCAGGGGGGAGTTCAAAGACAACGTGCTTCACAGTGCCGAGTTGGATGTCTATTGTGAGGTTCCCGATCGACTGCCGAAGACACGAGCAACCCGAGTCCAATTTTGGAAGCTCACCAATCTTTGGAGTGCCGATAAGGTGGCTGAAATGAAGGAGAAAAAGGAGAGGGTTTTGGGTGTACAGCCTACGTCCAAAGCTCTCGAGCAAAGGGTGCTCAACAGCCGCAGATATTTCACCAGTCTGGGGCAGATCAGGTCAGTAATGAGATCTTGTGAGCAGTATCGATGCAGGTTGATACGAAGCACTAAGAATCCTTCGCATTCATACGGGACCACACCTCATTTTTGTTTTTTGCGGACGGGAAGGAGGATCCGGATTGTGTGGATGCCTCCCATGAGTGGCACGTGGAGTATGATTGTTGAGTCCCTTCGAGGGCAAAAGACTCGTTGGGGACCGACAGCTATTGCGTTTGCCCCTGTGTGAAAAGAACCAATCAGATCGTAGGCCTATTTCCTCTCGGAAATGGGCCTGTCTCTTTTTTCCTGAGAATAAAAAAAGAAGTAGCCAGAGGCGAGTGCTCTGGCTACCTGAAATTGTTTTCCATTAGGGGTTCCGTACAATCGCGGCGTCTGCGATGCGTTGTAAATCTTGCCACGACTGTTTTCTTACGTCGCTTGGAAATTCTCGGAGGTGATCGCTCACCACTCGTTCAAATTTGCATGCGATGTGGTGGTACTCGCTGTAGTTTCCATCGGTCAGTGTGTTGTTTGCAAGCCAGACTTGCAGGTCCTCATACATCTGGACGCACAAACGACGTGATTTCCGTCGGGCGATGGGGGGAATGATGAAGAAATAAACAATTCCCAAACTCAAGATGGCATACCATCCGGTGCGAATGAATTCGCCGGTTGTTTTGGATAGCATTCGTGCGGCTTCTAAGGAGAATCCGTACGTGCAGACTGCAAAGAACGTTGCGAGCGCCATCATCAGAAGCGCAGTGAGTGGAGGGATAAGGTGCGTTTTCATATCTGGAGACAGAATACTCCCTGTTTTTCGTTTTGCAACCTACAGAAGATTTTTGAATTTAGATTTTCTTGAGGAGACAAAGAAAGGCCTATAGAGGTCATCCTCAAGAGGAATTACGAGTTCCATTTTGTTTATTTCTTTTTGGGAGAAAACCACAGGCGGATTTTTCATAATGGCCAGTGGTTGTTGCTCGTTTCCTTCACCCATAACCAAAACTGCAGCAGTAGCAAGTGAGTCGGCAAGGTTTGTCTGTGAAAAAATAAATTTTCGACCGAAAATGTCTGGCTTGCCGCGGTAATCTTTCAAACTTTCAAAACCTGCGTATCCAAGTGCCACACCGATTACTCCTGCTCGAAGTGGAATAGTGCGGCTATCAGTGATAATCACCCCTAGGTTTTTTATTTTGTATTTTGATTTAAGTTTTTTCCGTAAAAGTTTTGCTGTCATGAAACTGTCTTCGGGGAGTAAGATTAGTTTTCCGTTTGCATTTGATTCGTCAATTCCCGCTGAAGCCATAATCATATGATCTTTAAGTGTGAGCCATACCCACTTGGTTTTGATGGCCCACTGGCTTTCCGCGTGAATAAGTATCTCTTTTTCTTTTTCATCTCCGATAGGCGCAGTTCTATATTCAGACAAGGCAACAATTTTTGAAGTAAATACGATAATGGAATTTTCCTTCAGAGTTTTTATGTGTTGAAGGGTAAACGAAAGTAAGCTTTCTCCCTCTTTAAAGACTCGAGTTTTGATTGGTCGTATGTGCATGTTCATTTGATTTTTCTTTTAACAATTTGAGCCCAAGATACGAAAGCGGTGTGTATAACATCCCCATGGTTACTTTATATAACCACCACGATAGGGTGATGCTTATAAGCACATTAATTGAATACACTCCTACGAATGCGATTGCGGTAAAAATTACCGTATCAAGTAATTGAGAATAGAGATTAGAGATTGTTGAACGAAGCCAAAACAATTTCCCTTTCAGTTTTTTTCGTAGAAAGAAAAAGGAGATGACGTCTTGATATTCTGCAATCAAAAATGCAGCAAGAGACGCAATTGCTATCCGAACAGAAATTCCAAACATCTGGTTGTATCCTTCCTGCGCCCACAGCCCATCTTGAGACCAAGGCAGTGCAAGAGAGAGGAGGGAATACCCGACAAAGAGCGCTGTGCTTATAAACCCAGTGAGTACAAATAATTTTGCGACGCGTTTCCCGTATATTTCTCCCACTACGTCTGTAGTCAGAAAGACAAAAGGGAATGAGAATACGGCGACTGAAATATGAGAGTCAAAGATGAACGGCATAAGCTTTAAACCCAATGTATTGGCAGCGAATAGAGAAGTAAGATATATCCCGAGGGCGATTAGTAGTTTTTTGAACGAACGTTCAGTGAGTTGCATAATGATTTTAAAGAAAAAAATTAAAAGAAAACCGCCCGAGCAGGGCGACTTTGCACTCACCGAAGTGAGCTTCCCTGTCGGTTACAGAGAATGAGAAGAAAGTTTGGAGAAACTAGACCAAGTTTTTTTGTTCTTTGTGATCAACATGGGAGTGTATTTAATTTGTGGAGAGGGATTATACCAACCCTGCTTTCTTGAGGGTCGCATAGGCGCCGTTCTTCTGGATGGTTTTGAGTCCGCGAGTCGAAATTCGAACTACCACGAACTTTTTAAGCTCGGGAACGTAAATTCGCTTTTTCTGCAAATTCGCATATTTCCGCACCATGCCGGTCGGATTGTATTGGGTTGCGCGAGTGCGGTTTGAATAGCCACCACCCATGCGTGAACCTTTTTTTGATACTGGACAGATGTAAGCCATATTGAATGAGTCACCATAGTAGCATACAATCGAGAGTATGCAAGTTTTTGATCTCGTCTTTTCTATAGCTATTCTCGTTATGTCTGTAGTGGTGCACGAAGTGTCGCATGGCTATGCCGCGAGTTTGCTTGGCGATCAGACCGCTCGATACCAAGGACGGCTCACGCTCAACCCTCTTAAACATCTCGATCCCGTAGGTTCCATTATCGTGCCGATTCTAACGTCGCTGGGTGGTTTTGTATTTGGCTGGGCGAAGCCCGTTCCATTCAATCCATATAATCTCCGAAGTCAGCGTTGGGGAGAATTAATTGTTGCTATTGTTGGTCCAATATCAAATTTAGTCCTTGCGATTATATTCGGTATCCTCATTCGATTAGTGCTCGCCTATCATTTCCTCCCGCTTTCTTTTGTACAAATTGCTGCAACCGTAGTTGCTATTAATCTGGTACTTGCAGTATTCAATCTTGTCCCGATTCCACCTCTTGATGGTTCAAAGGTTTTATTTGGTCTCCTACCTGTCCACTTGCAGTATATTCGAACGTTTCTTGAGCAATACTCATTGATACTGATTATTATCTTTATCTTCTTTCTCTGGAAGCTATTTTTGCCTCTCGTCTCTCTTTTGTTCGGTCTTTTGACCGGATTGCCTCTGGGGCTGTAGGTCGAACCACAGGAGTATCCCTAAAGGGACTTCCCATTTTGTAAACAAAATGTAGGTCGCACCACAAGGGCACTTCCGATTTCTAATCGCTTCGCTTAAGAAATCTAGGTCGCACCACAAGAGTACTTCCCATTTTGTAAACAAAATGTAGGTCGCTTGCACCCGCCGCCTTCTGGTGCTGGGCACTGCGTTCGCCTTCGCTCATACCACAAGGGCACTTCCGATTTCATAGTCGCTTAGTCTACGACTACAGGTCGCTCTTTGAAATCTAGGTCGCTTGCTTTTTTGAACCGTTCGTATTACAGTAGCTGTCACCTGCCAGAGCAGGTATTTTCATTACGATGCCAACAATAAACCAACTCATCAAACGCAAGCGCGAATCACTTAAGCGAAAGCCGAAGTCTGTTGCTTTGCGCCGTACTTTTAATGCTATTAAGAATCGTCCGAAGTACTTCCCGTCGCCTTTCAAACGAGGTGTGTGCATTAAGGTAACCACCAAAACTCCTAAGAAACCAAACTCGGCCATTCGAAAGATTGCCCGCGTTCGTTTGACCAACGGCATGGAAGTGACCGCATATGTCCCAGGGATTGGACACAATTTGCAAGAACACTCGGTGGTGATGTTGCGTGGTGGCCGTGTCAAAGACGTCGGACTCCGCTATCAGATTGTCCGCGGAAAATTTGATGCGAGTGGCGTTGAAGGACGAAAGAAGGGACGTAGCCAGTATGGCGCCAAGCGAACTAAAGGCCCTGCCGCAGCTACTGCTAAATAATTTAAATATTCATGCGACGCAAACTTAAGAAGAAGCCAATTATTGAACCCGATCTGACCTACCAGTCTGAGAAAGTTTCGAAGTTCATCAATTACACGATGGGTAGTGGTAAAAAGAGCACCGCGCGCGCTGTGGTGTACGATGCAATGGAAGCTATTAAAGAGAAGACCAAAGGAAATCCACTTGAAGTTTTTGATGCTGCACTTCGTAATACTGCTCCGAACATGGAAGTTCGCTCTCGACGCGTAGGTGGCGCCAACTACCAAGTGCCGGTTGAAGTGAGACCTTCCCGTCGCGATGCCCTTTCAATGAAATGGATTATTCTTGCCGCTCGCGCAAAGAAAGGAAAGCCGATGCATATCAAACTTGCTGATGAACTTATCTCCGCTTCAAAAAACGAAGGGGATGCAGTAAAAAAACGAGAAAACGTGCATAAGATGGCTGAAGCGAACAAGGCTTTCGCCCACTTCGCCTGGTAAACGCTCGGACAACTTATTTTGAAAGACCGGAAAAATCACCCCAGCGGGTGATTTTTCCTAATCCGCTCGGTTTGCTCGCCCTCGAAGACTCGGGCACCTTGCCCGCTCACCTCCTCGCCGTCTTTCAAAAGAATTGTCCTCGCTCGAGAGTTTGGATAAGGAAAAACTCCACTTACAGGGAGTTTTTCTGGACTGTTTTTTTAGTCGCGATGCTCGTCGCCACCCTGAACTTCACCAAAAATCCTCGTGGCTTGTGAGACAAGATTAATTAAAAAGGCGTGGGTCCATCATTTCTAATGTGTATGTATTAGTCAATCAAGTTTTGCATTTTTGGCAGGTTTCGTGTATTCTACGTTCAACGCCTTCGGGCTTTTTTGTTTCCTAGATTCATTATTCTTAATTCATTATTCTTTTTGTGAACCGCGACTATCCTCTCGAGAAAGTTAGAAATTTCGGCATTATTGCCCACATTGATGCGGGGAAGACCACCACGTCTGAACGCATCCTTTTCTATACCGGCATGACGCATAAAATCGGCGAAGTGCACGAAGGAGACACGGTAACCGACTGGATGGAACAGGAACGAGAACGTGGCATCACGATTACCGCTGCAGCCATCACCTGTTTTTGGAATCCGGTATACATGGGGAAGGACACGTCGAAGAAAGTTCGTTTCAATATTATTGATACCCCCGGACACATTGATTTTACTGCAGAAGTAAAACGTTCTCTCCGAGTGCTCGATGGCGCAGTTGTCGTTTTTGATGGTGTTGCTGGAGTAGAGCCGCAATCCGAAACCAACTGGCGCTATGCAGACGAGGGGGAAGTACCGCGTCTCTGTTTCATAAATAAAATGGATCGCATGGGGGCAAGTTTTGATAACTCGTTTAAATCGATTCTTGAGCGTCTTTCAAAACAAGCGGTTCGTTTCCAGATCCCGATTGGTCTTGAGGAAAAACATGACGGAGTCATTGATCTCTTACACATGAAGGCGTATTTCTTTGACGGAAGCATGGGTGAGAAAGTTCGCACCGAGGAGATTCCGGCAGAATACATGGAAGAGGCAAAAAAATATCATCATGAATTGGTGGAGAAAATTGTTGAACATGATGATGTTCAAATGCAATCGTATCTTGAGGGCAAGGAAATTCCGGTTGAAGAACTCAAAAAGACGATCCGCAAAGCAGTGATTGCAAATAAGATGTTCCCAGTCTTTACCGGCTCTGCGCTTAAGAACAAAGGAGTGCAGATTGTGCTTGATGCGGTTGTTGATTATTTGCCGAGCCCGCTTGATATTCCGGCAGTCAAAGGAGTTGATCCTTCAACTGGAGAAATGGTGGTTCGCCACGCATCTGACGAAGAGCCTTTCTCGGCGCTCGTGTTCAAGCTTCAGACCGATCCGTTCGTAGGACAGCTCAACTTCTTCCGCGTGTATTCAGGATCAGTTGAATCAGGAAGCTATGTATATAACTCAACAACAGGAAGACGTGAGCGTCTCTCGCGCATTGTTCGTTTGCAGGCAAACGAACGTGAGGAAGTGAAGCAAGTGTTTGCTGGCGAAATTGCCGCAGCCGTAGGTCTCAAAGAAGCGCGCACTTCTCACACACTTTGCGATGAGGCCAAGCCGATTATATTGGATCCGATTAAGTTCATGGAACCGGTTATCTCGCTTCGCATTGAACCGAAAACAAAAGCCGATCAGGAAAAAATGGGACTCGCACTCAAGCGCTTGTCAGACGAAGATCCAACCTTCCGGATTTCTTCGAACGCTGAAACAAATGAAACCATCATTTCCGGCATGGGCGAGTTACATCTTGAAATCATGGTTGATCGCATGAAGCGCGAATTTAATGTGCAAGCTAATGTTGGCAAGCCACAGGTTGCCTATCGAGAGACTATTCTTGGTGAGGCAGAAGCAGAGCACAAATATATCAAACAGACTGGTGGCAAAGGTCAGTATGGCCACGTTCGACTCACTCTGCGCCCAATGCAGCCAGTGCCAGAGGGTAAGAAAATCCCGAAGAATGTTAGTCGATATGATCACTTTGAATTTATTGATTCAATCAAAGGAGGGGTTATACCGCAGGAATTTATTCCCGCAGTTGAAAAAGGTGTGCGCGAAGCAACCGAGCGGGGAATTCTTGCCGGTTTCCCGATGGTAGATGTTTCCTGTGAACTTACCTTCGGTTCGTATCACGATGTCGACTCATCTGAAATCGCGTACAAGATTGCAGGATCGCAGGCGTTTCAAGATGCGGCAAAACGTGCAAAACCTGTGTTACTTGAACCAATCATGCGCATGGAAGTTGTCGTGCCAGAGAAATTTGTCGGTGATATCACCGGCCACCTTTCATCAAAGCGCGCTACTATCGAAGGCGTTGATGATCGCGGTATGAATAAAGTGGTCAAAGCAAAAGTTCCACTTTCTGAAATGTTTGGGTATGCCACTGCGCTTCGCTCAATGACTGAAGGCCGGGGATCTTCAACTATGGAATTTGATCACTACGAAGCTGTTCCGAAGCATGTTGCGGATGAAATCATCGAGACACGCAAGTAATTTTCTAATTTAAAAAGACTGATTTGTCCTGCCTCGCATACTGCGGGGCAGGGCTGTTTGTTGACTTAACCCCCCGCTGTTTGCTATGATTCTTTTCACCGCTTTACGTATCTCTTTTTCCACTTTTTGTGGAGATTCGGTGCGTTTTAGGCGGCTTTAGTAGTTGGTATTATAAATCAGGTAACTGTACGAGTCGGGGATTCCCAATTTCGGGATCGCGTCTCCAACTCGGTCAGTTACACGTAAGTCAAATAATTATTATGGCAACATTTGATCGCAGCAAGCCGCACGTCAACGTCGGGACCATTGGTCACGTTGACCACGGCAAGACAACTCTCACCGCTGCCATTCTCCACTCCCTGAAGCTTTCAGGTCAGGAAGTGAAAGAGAAAGGCGTCGACCAGATCGATTCCGCTCCCGAGGAAAAGGCGCGCGGTATTACTATTGCGCTATCGCATAACGAGTATCAGACGAATGCGCGCCACTATGCGCACATCGACGCTCCTGGACACGCCGACTATATCAAGAACATGATCACGGGTGCCGCCCAAATGGACGGCGCGATTCTCGTGGTTGCGGCAACTGACGGTGTGATGCCCCAGACCCGAGAACACATTCTCTTGGCTCGCCAAGTAGGTGTTCCAAAAGTCATTGTATTTCTTAACAAATGCGACATGGTCGCTGATAAGGAACTCATTGACCTTGTTGAGGAGGAAGTTCGCGATCTTCTTTCAAAGCAGGAATATGATGGAAAGAATGCTCCGATCATTCGTGGTTCTGCACTCAAAGCACTTGAAGCAACTTCAAAAGATGACGAATGGGTGAAGAAAGTGCTCGAACTCGCTGACACGCTTGATACCTATATCCCGATTCCAGTTCGTGAAGTCGACAAACCTTTCCTCATGCCTATCGAGGACATCTTCTCAATCGAAGGCCGAGGAACTGTGGTTACCGGCCGCGTGGAACGCGGTGTGGTGAAAGTCGGTGAGGAAATTGAAATCGTTGGCATCAATGCTACTTCCAAGACAACCGTTACCGGCATCGAAATGTTCAACAAACAACTCGATGAGGGACGTGCAGGCGACAACGCTGGTATCCTCCTCCGTGGCACCAAGAAAGACGACGTGCACCGCGGACAGGTTCTTGCTAAACCAGGGTCAGTCACTCCACACACTGATTTTGAATCAGAAGTGTACATCTTGAAGAAAGAGGAAGGAGGACGACACACACCGTTTTTCACTGGCTACAAACCGCAATTCTATATCCGCACTACGGATGTGACCGGTGAAGTAACCCTTCCAGAAAAGACTGAAATGGTTATGCCAGGAGATACCATCAAATTCAAAGTGAAACTCGTTGCGCCAGTCGCACTTGAAGAGAAACAGCGCTTTGCAATCCGCGAGGGAGGCAAGACTGTTGGCGCCGGCGTTGTTACTAAGATTGTTGCGTAATCAGTTATGTCCGCTACCGCTACAAAGAAACCAGCAGCAAAGACTGCAACAAAAAAGCGTGCAACCGCAAAAGCACCGGACGCAATTGCAAAACTTCGTATTCGTGTCCGCGCATATGAGCATAAAGTGCTTGATGCGTCGGTAAAGCAGATTATGGATACTGCACTTCGCTATGATGCAGTGGTGCAGGGTCCGACTCCTCTTCCGACAGATATCAAGAAATACACCGTTAATCGCTCTTCGTTCGTGCACAAGAATGCACGTGAACAATTTGAGATGCGTGTGCACAAGCGCTTGGTGGACATTCTCTCTCCGTCTCCAAAACTGATTGAAGCGCTCACCAATCTCTCGCTTCCGTCAGGAGTCAACATTGATGTAAAGATGGTGTAAAAAGCTTTCAAGGTAATAAAAAGTAAAACCCCCGCATGCGGGGGTTTTACTTTGTCCATTTTTGCTTGTAGAACGCATTAAATCTGTAATTGTGCTGTCATGACTACGGCATTTATTTGAGGAAGGTTGATTACCCCAAGGCTCCTAAGGCATTACGTTGTAAAAACTTATGGTAATCAACCTTTTGTAGGCTTTACACAAGCTTCGAATTATACAAGTAGCAAATACGTAAAGGTCGAAGACACGCTACGCTAGTTTCAAAGTGTATTTACTAGTGATTAAAAAATTATTCTCAATTATGAAAAAAAGAATTATTAAATTCCTTACCGTCAGTAGTTTTGCTTTCTCGGCAGTTGCGTTTTCATTTCTTGGTCTGGCGACGCCAATCGATGCTCGTGCAGCTGGTCCGGCGCTTGTTGACCTCTTGTCTGCAGGCAATTTCTCAATCTTGTCGTCTGCAGGAATTACGAATACAGGAAGCCATACTTCTGTTATAACAGGAAATATCGGCTCTAGTCCGATCTCTGCTTCTGCAATGGACAACGTATTTTGTTCTGAAATAACGGGCACTATATTCGGTGTTGATGCGGCTTATGTAGGTAGCGGCAGCGTAACTTGTTTTGCAGGAAACCCGCCGTTATCTAATAAAACTCTCGTGGATACCGCAGTACTTGATATGGGGACTGCATACACTGATGCAGCCGGAAGAACCACCCCGACCGCAACTGAATTGGGAGCTGGTAATATCGGTGGCATGACACTTGCCCCTGGACTCTACAAGTGGAGTACGGATGTCACTATACCGACAGATGTTACTCTCTCTGGAAGTGCAGATGATGTGTGGATATTCCAAATTGCAGGGGATCTCACTATCGCTTCTGGTGGGAGTATCCCCGCGGGTATCAAGGTTGTACTTGCAGGTGGCGCTCAATCCTCGAATATTTTCTGGCAGGTTGGCGGTGTAACTGGCGCCACGCTCGGGACATACGCGACGTTCAATGGAAACATATTGAGTGCAAAACAAGTGATCATTCAAACTGGCGCAGTGCTCAATGGCAGAGCGCTTGCACAAACTCAAGTGACACTGGATGCAAATACCATTTCGTCTCCTCCACTCCCTGATGTCAAAGTAACTATTGCTAAATATATTGATGGCGTTCCGGCTCTTGCCTCAACAACAAACAGTGCTTCATTTCCGATGAGTGCGACATGGAATGCTACCAATATTGGTGCAGGAACAGGAGGGTTTGCTATTGGCCCTGTTGGATTCAACAGTCCAAATCCCTATGAAGCAGTCACTGCCGATATGACTTCTGGGGCGAGTTACAGTACGAATGAAATTGTTGACGGTATCACTGTCGGTACCGCATGTGCTTCAGGAACTCCCTACACGCTGATTGGATATTCAACTGGCGACACTCTGCTTGCGGCCTCACTTGCAGTAGCAACGACCACCATACCGAACTTCACGAATATCACGAGCGACAAATATGTCATTGTACAAAATCATGTTTGCCCACCACCTGTCGCACCCACATTCGCAAAAGTCCATATTCTTAAATACCTTGATGGCGCGGTAGCAACGGCATCATCATCTAACAGCTACTTATTCCCCATGACCGCAACATGGTCAGCTCTCAATCTTAGCGGCGGAGCAACCTCGACGGGGTCATATGTTCTCGGTACTAATTTCGGTGGGGCGATTGATCTCTACGGCGCAGACACAACAGATATGCAAACTCCTGCATATTACGCCACGTCAGAAGTAACCGACGATACAAGCTCTGTGCTGCCGATTGACGCTGTCTGTAGCACCGGCAAGTATCGCTTGAACGGATACCAGATGAGTACCACGAGTTTCGCTCATGCGCTCAAACAGGCAACGACCACTGATGCGATATTGCCCAACATAACTTCTGATAGTTACGTACTGGTGTTGAACGAATCATGTCCTACACCTGAAGTTCCAGTTGCAACTGGCGGAATTGTGTTCACCAAGTATAGCGTGGGGGACAATGGAACGTTTTCGTTCACAGGTACCGGAGGTATTGGCGCGTTTACACTCACCACTGCGACAGGTAGCAGCAGTCAGGCATTCAGCAATCTTGTTCCAGGAACGTATCAGATTACTGAAGGAACATTGCCGATTGATTGGACACAGACGACAACTACCTGTTCAAGTATTACCGTAACTTCAAACGCAACGTCTACGTGCTCGATAACCAACACGAAAAGTGTACCCACTCCAGTTTTGGGAGAAATCAGCGGTATAAAATTCGAGGATTGGGATGCGGACGGTAGTCCGTTCGAGAAAAAGTGGGAAGATCCGCTTTCTGGGTGGACCATTTACCTCGACACAAACAACAACAGCGTGCTTGATCTCGGTGAACTTTCGACGACCACCAACAAGAAAGGAGCCTATAGCTTCAAAAATCTTCCTGCGGGCACATACTCTGTGCGCGAAGTGAATAAAACTGGTTGGATCACCATAACTCCAGTTAGTGGTGTCCACACCATCACGCTTCTTGCAGGAGAGGTAGTGAAGAATAAAAACTTTGGGAACTTCAAGCTCGGATCAATCTCCGGCATGAAGTACAACGACAAGAATGCCAATGGCAAGAAGGGTGGCAATGAAGCAGGTCTTGCTGGTTGGACCATTGTGCTCAAGAAGATAGGAGGTGCGACTGCAACGACTACAACTAACGCAAGTGGTAACTACACCTTCAGCAATCTTGGTCCGGGGACGTACAAACTTTCAGAAGTGATGCAGACTGGATGGACCCAGACTGAAAAACCAAATCCAGTTCGTATCTATTCAGAGACATCTTCTACGCATGAGAACTTTGGTAATACCCAAAAGACTATTGTGCCAAGAGGGAATGGGTATGGCAAAGACAAAGATAACGATCGAGACTATTAGTCTAGTTGAAGTATAAAGGTCGACACAAAGCCCTAGGCATCTAGGGCTTTGTTGTATTTGCTAGATGTGAGAATACAAATCAACAGAAAGTAGTGCGCGGTTTTCCTTTGGGTGATAAATTTTAGACAACCCTTTACATTTTCCTCTGTATTTGTTACCTTACTTGAATCACGAATGAGTCTTCAGGACTCATTTTTAATCGGGTTTTCAATGAAATTCATTCTCGGCAAAAAGGTGAATATGACACAGGTGTTTCAAGATGACGGAACGGTTGAACCCGTGACGATCATTCAGGCTGGACCAGTTACGGTAACCCAAACTAAGAATAAAGAGAGTGATGGCTATAGCGCCGTGCAAGTTGGATTTGTTCCGCAGCCGAAAAACGAAACCGAGAAGGCAGCTCACAAGCGCTATACGCATGTCAAAGAATTCAGAACAGAAAAAGCGTCAGTTGACCTCAAGGTTGGTGACAGTATCGATGTCTCAAGCTTTGCGGTTAATGACACAGTCGAAGTTTCAGCTATCTCAAAAGGAAAAGGATTTCAAGGAGTCGTGAAGCGTCATGGATTCGGTGGAGGACGCCGCACACACGGTCAGAAACATTCAGAACGTGAACCAGGAGCGATTGGTGGACGCGGACGTGCGGGAGGCCGAGTTTCCTTGGGTATGCGTATGGCCGGACGTATGGGTGCAGATCGGATTACCATCAAGAACCTTAAGATTATTCAGGTTGATGCGGCAGGACACACACTACTTGTCAGCGGTGCGATTCCGGGACGGCGCGGCACTATTGTAGAAATCATCAGCAGATAAATACTCACATGGAAGCCACTGTGTACAACACAAAAGGAAAAGAGACAGGGAAGGTAACACTCCCCGAGAAAGTCTTTGGCGCAAAATGGAATGGAGATCTCGTGCACCAAGTCATGGTTTCTATGCAGGCGAACGAGCGCGAACACGTTGCACATGTCAAAGATCGTGGACAGGTTGCCGGTGGTGGCAAAAAGCCATGGCAACAGAAAGGAACCGGTCGCGCGCGCCATGGATCAATCCGATCCCCGATCTGGGTAGGAGGAGGTGTTGCCCACGGACCAAACCCGAACAAAGTGTATGCGCGCAAGGTAAATCAAAAGATGCGTGTCGGTGCACTTTATGCGATTTTGTCCAAGAAATATAAAGATGGTGAGATGCTTTTTGTCGATACGATGGCAGTTGAGAGTGGAAAGACCAAAGATGCAAAAGTAGTCATTAATGCGCTTGCGGGAGTCAAAGGGTATGAAAAGCTTGCAACCAAGCCAGTAAATGCTGCTTTGATTGCTGTTGCGAAGAAAGACAATAAGACTGGACGCAGTTTGCGGAATTTCTCGAATGTTCTTGTGGAGGAAGTTCGCAACCTCAATCCGATGACCGCGCTTTCATATAAATATATTGTTATCAGCGATCCGGAGATTGCATGTAAGGGACTTGCTGCGCGAATGCCAGATAAAAAACGCTCATAAATATCATGGGATTGTTTAATTTCAAAAAAGAAGAGAAAAAGAATTCAGCGCCCGCAGTGCGTAAAGTCGCCGTGAAGGAAGCTGCGGTTTTGACTGCAACCGGAGTCGCTGATCGAGGACGGATTCTTCAGAACCCACGCGTTACTGAAAAGGTTACGTTTCTTGCAGAGAAAGATAATGTGTACACATTCAATGTAACCGCAGATGCAACCAAACAAACTGTTTCCGAATTAATTACGCGTTTATACAAAGTACACCCAACAAAAGTGCACATCCTACCGGTTCCCTCAAAGCGCGTGTTTGTTCGTGGAAAGCGCGGAGTGAAGCGCGGAGGACGAAAAGCATATGTGTTTCTTAAGAAAGGCGAAAAAATTGAACTTGTATAATCACCATGAAATTCTATAAACCTACCAGCAAATCGCGCCGCCATCTCTCCACCGTTTCGTACCGTGGGGTGATTACTGAAAATGAGCCGCATAAGGCTCTCACGAGCGGTTTTAAGCGCGACATGGGGCGAAATAACCGTGGGCGTATTACAGTTCAACACAAAGGAGGTGGTAACAAACATTTGTACCGAATGGTTGATTTTAAATACGACAAGTATGATATGCCAGCACGCATTGAGACTGTTGAATATGATCCAAACCGCACCGGTTTTATCGGACGCGTGATTTATCCTGATGGCGAGCGCCGTTACGTGCTTTTGCCGAAAGAAATGACTGTTGGCGCAGTGTTCTCTGTTTCTGCTTCAGCACCGCTTACCGTGGGCAATCGACTTCCGCTTAAAAAGATTCCTGTCGGCACATTTATTTACAATGTTGAGATTAAACCAAATGGCGGCGCGATACTCGCTCGTTCAGCCGGAAACTTTGCCCAGTTAGTTGCTCTCGAAGGGGGACATGCACAAATTAAATTACCGTCAACCGAAGTTCGAAAGGTAAGTGCAGAAGCGTGGGCATGCATCGGTTCAGTTTCAAACGAAGAAAATCACTTAGTGAACTTGGGCAAGGCAGGACGCTCACGTTGGCTTGGAATTCGCCCGACTGTCCGCGGTACAGCGAAAAATCCAGTAGATCATCCCTATGGAGGGGGAGAAGGAAGACAGGGTCGCGGACGCCGACGTGCAATTACTCGCACCGGTAAGCCAGTTGGAAAAGGACAGAAGTCACGACGCGCAAAGAAATACTCGAATGTCTTCATTGTTTCTCGCCGAAAAGTGGGGAAGAATCGAAAAGCGTCCCTCTAAACAACAGATTTTAAGAAAAATACCAAAACCCGCCCTCTCGAGGGCGGGTTTTTGCGAATCTAAAGGGAAATTAGCTATCCACACGTCTTCCACAGGGTTATGAACATATGAACAAAGCAGTGTTTGACAGGAACTAGTGCCCTTGTTAGTATGCACCAACGCTCTGAAAGGAGCTTATTTATTTTCTTTTGCCAAATGTCACGATCGCTTTCAAAAGGGCCATATATTGACCAGAGACTTCTCAAGAAGATTACTGGGAAAAAACCGGAACAAGCCGGTGTGGTTAAGACGTGGTCTCGCGCTTGTGTCATTAGTCCCGAAATGGTTGGTTTTTCTTTTGGGGTTCACAATGGAAGAGAACATTTGCCAGTTTTAGTTACCGAAGAAATGGTTGGACACCGCCTCGGTGAATTCTCGCCTACGCGCAAGTTCACTAAACATGGCGGCAAGATGCAGAAGGAACTCGAAGCTAAGAAGAAAGAGTCTGAAATTGCAGCAGCACAGGCAGCAAAAGCTCCTGCAGCAGGCGCAACCCCAGCAAAATAATTTATGATTGAAGCAACACTCAAAAACTATCGTCAGTCTCCCCGCAAAGTTCGTTTGGTCGCTGATTTAGTGCGCGGAAAGAAAGTTAGTCATGCGCTTGTGATGCTTGATGTACTTAACAAAAAGGCGTCAGGTCCGATTCGCGGAGCTATCCAGACTGCCGTTGCGAATGCAGCGCATAATTTTAAAATCAGCGCAGATCGTCTGTATGTAAAGGACATCCGAGTAGACGAAGGGGTTACGATGAAGCGTTTTCGTCCCCGCGCACGAGGTTCAGCCTTTGAAATAAAGAAGCGTAATAGTCATATTTTTGTTGCTTTGGATACTAAGGGGGATTCCGTACTTGCAACTCCGAAACGACAAGTAGCTGATGCAAATACACATGATCATGATCGTGTGGAAGAAGCAACCGAAGCATAATTTTATGTCACACTCCGTACACCCATATTCACACCGACTTGGCATCATCAGAGACTGGAAGTCCCGCTGGTTCGGTATGAAAGACAAATACCGCCAAAATCTCAAGAGCGATATTCTCCTGCGAGAGTTTCTGACGAAGCGCTTGCGGGATTTTTATGTCAGCATCATCGAAATCGAGAGAAACGAGAAGATGTTTCGCGTATTGATCAAGACTTCGCGCCCAGGCATGTTGCTTGGAAAAAATGGAGAGGGTATCACTGTGCTTCGGACTGATTTGATGAAAATGTTCCATCGCGCAAAGATCGTGATCTCGCAGGATATCAAAATTGATGTGGAGGAAATCCGTTCACCTGAATCTAGCGCTGCAATTTTGGCCCACATGGTTGCTGAATCTCTTGAAAAGCGACTCCCATTCCGCCGCGTTATGAAGCAGATTATTGAAAAGGCGATGGCGAACCGCGACGTGAAAGGAGTGAAAATTTACTGTGGTGGGCGTTTGGGTGGAGCGGACATGGCTCGATCAGAAGAATTGAAGCGCGGCCGGATTCCTTTGCAGACACTTCGCGCTGATGTTGATTTTGCGCGTGAAAAGGCTCATATGACTTACGGTGATATTGGTATCAAAGTATGGGTGTATCGCGGCGAAGTATTTGCTAAGAAACAGAACGCATAAACATACTTTTATGTTGCTACCGAAAAAAGTAAAATTCAGAAAATGGCAGACAGGGCGTTCAAATCCGAAACGCGGCCGCATTGATATTCGTGGAGCAAAAATTTCTTTTGGTTCTTTCGGTCTTAAAGCAATGGCAGGAGGACGTTTGCGTTCGCAACAGATTGAAGCAGCCCGTAAGGCGATGTCTCACATGATTGGAAAGACAGGAAAGATTTGGATTAGAATATTTCCTGATCGGCCGTACACCGCAAAAGCCGCTGAAGTGGGCATGGGTTCTGGAAAAGGGGATCCGCAGGGATATTGCGTAGAGATTAATCCCGGCCGAGTAATTTTTGAAATTGACGGATTGTCGGATGCCGATGCGCACGAAGCGCTTCGCAAAGCAGGCACGAAACTTCCGGTCAAGACGAAGATTGTCAGCCGAGCTATTTCACTGACATGACCGACGCAAGCACATTAAAACAGAAGAACGAAAAGGAATTGGGACAATTGCTCGAGGAAAAACGACAGCAACTATGGAACTTCCGATTCGGTGCCTCTGGTGGAAAAACACGCAATGTAAAAGAAGGAAGAACGCTCCGCCGCGAAATCGCCCGAATCTTGACGATACTTGCTGACATGCGACGATCTGAAAAACAAAAATAATCATGGAACAACACACACAAAAAAAAGAACGACTCGTCACCGGTAAGGTTGTTTCGACTGCTATGAAAGACACGGTGGTTGTGCTCGTGGAGAGATACATCAAACACCCCAAATATGGTAAGTATCTTTTGCGCACCAAACGCCTGAAGGCGCATGATGCAGGGAATACGTGCGCAATGGGTGACGTTGTTTTTCTCAAAGAGACCGCCCCGATTTCAAAAGACAAGCATTTTAAGGTGGTCGGCAAACAAGTAGCCGCCGTAGCCGCGGAGATTTCAGCATAAAACACTCTCATGATTCAACCACGATCAATTGTTGTTATCGCAGATAATTCAGGAGGCAAAATCGGCCGCATTTTCAAAGTGCTTGGTGGTTCACGTAAACGCTATGCAACAATTGGCGATAAAGTGGTTCTTTCAGTGCAAAAAGCAGAACCGCGGAAAGGGGTAAAGAAGAAAGATGTCTTGCAAGGAGTAGTGGTACGACAACGAAATGCAATTCGTCGCAAAGATGGTTCGTATATCCGTTTTGATGAGAATGCGGTGGTGATTCTTGAAAAAGGTAAGATGGAACCGATTGCGGGACGTGTATTCGGTCCGATTCCTCGCGAGATTGCAGAATTGGGATATCAGAAAATCGCGTCACTTGCGCCGGAAATAATTTAACTATCATGAAAATCAAGAAAGGAGACAACGTCATACTTATTTCAGGAGCCGACAAAGGCAAGACCGGCAAGGTAGTAGCTTCTTTTCCGACTGATCAGAAAGTGGTGATTGAAGGGCTAAATATGCGCAAGAAACATCAGCGGGCGAGCCGCTCTGATCAGAAAGGGCAGGTGATAGAAAAAGCGATGCCGATACATGTTTCGAACGTCGCGATTGTGGATCCGTCAAACGGGAAAGCAAGTCGCGTGGGCAAGAAATTGGTAGGAGAGAAATTTGTACGTATCAGCAAGAAAAGTGGTTCGACACTCTAAAAAGTAATCATGGAAACGACACAGAAAAAACAAAGCGCAGCCTTCGGGGTATTGCAAAAGAAATTAGGGATTACCAATCCTATGCAGTCGCCGCGTCTCGTAAAAGTCGTGGTAAATGCAGGCACCGGATCATTTAAAGATAAAAAGAAGAACGAGATTGTTATTGATCGTCTTTTGAAGATTACTGGACAGAAGCCGGCAGTGCGCGGTGCGAAGAAATCAATAGCGTCCTTTAAATTGCGACAGGGTGACCCTGTTGGGTATCAAATTACCTTGCGAGGCAGACGCATGATGGATTTTCTCGATCGTCTGCTCAATATTGCATTTCCCAGAACTAAAGACTTCAAAGGAATTTCTACCACAGGTATTGATGAAATGGGGAATCTCACTGTCGGTATAAAAGAGCACATCATTTTCCCTGAAACGGTGGATGAAGAGCTCAAGGATATCTTCGGTATTGCGGTTACAGTGGTGACGACTGCGAAAGATCGCAAAACTGCGAAAGAGTTTTTCACGTATCTCGGGTTTCCGTTCAAAAAGGAAGCATAGTGGATTTGGTTTGACATTCCCGAGGCTTCTCTGCTAGTATAGCGAAGCGCTCAATTGAGTGCAGAGTTTAAATAGTTGGCACTGTTGGAATCACCGCCTTGGTACACGAAAGTTTCTGGATAAGGCATGTTGATACCCAACGAACCAGCTATCATTTTAATTAAATGGCAAAGACATCAACATACGTACGATCCCTCAAGAAACCGAAATATAAAAGTCGCGTGGTGCGGCGCTGTTTCCGTTGCGGTCGCAAGCGTGGGTATATTCGCGATTTCGGTCTGTGCCGAATTTGTTTCCGTGAGTATGCAAACGAGGGAATGATCCCCGGTATTAGAAAATCATCATGGTAAAAGATCCAATTTCAAATTTTATCGTTAAGTTGCTTAATGCGGGAAAAGCCGGCAAGCCGACTGTCTTGATGAGTTATTCCAAGCATGTTGCCGCAATTGCAGAAGTGCTCCAGAAGGAAGGATTTCTTGCGAGCGTGGAGCGCAAAGGCAAGAAGCCGGCAAAACATCTTGAAGTGGTGATCGCATTTAATGAACAGAAACAGTCGAAGATAAATGGCGTTGATCGAATTTCAAAACCGTCCCGCCGCGTGTATGAACAATCCAAACATTTGCACCCAGTGATGAATGGTCTCGGCCGACTTATTTTGTCTACTCCGAGAGGAATCATGACCGACCGCACTGCACGCAAAGAGAGAGTCGGAGGGGAGTTACTATTCAAAATTTGGTAATTACTATGTCACGCCTTGGAAAAAAACCTATTATGATTCCCGCAAACACGCAAGTTACTTGTGTGAATGGTGAGATGCGCGTGAAAGGCCCTCTGGGAGAATTGACCCGCATGATTCGTCCGGTGATTAATGTTTCTATTGAAGGAAGCGCAGTTACCTTGAGCCCGAACGCCACTTCCAAAGAAGCAAAAGCGCTCTGGGGCACTTATGCGTCAGAGCTCCGATCAATGATTGCTGGTGTAAATAAACCGTTTGAAAAGAAATTGCTTATCGAAGGTATTGGATACAAAGCAGATGCAAAAGGTTCGGACATCAATATGTCGCTTGGCTTCTCTCATCCGGTAAAAGTGGCAATTCCCGCAGGCATTAAAGTGGTTACTGAAAAAGCGGCAATTATGATATCAGGCATTGATAAAGAATTGGTAGGCCGATTTGCTTCAGAAATTCGTGCATTGAAAAAGCCTGAACCATATAAAGGGAAAGGAATTCGTTATGAGGGCGAAGTGGTGCATTTGAAGCAGGGTAAGAAAGCCGGCGCAACCACTGCAGGATAAACACATATGGCTATTACACGAAACAACACAGCAGGTTTGAAACGAGAGCGTCGCCACCGCCGCGTGCGTTCCCGCGTATCGGGAATTGCAGAACGGCCACGCATGGCAGTATTCAAATCCAATAGATACTTGTATGTCCAATTGATTGATGATACTCGAGGAGTAACGCTTGCTGCCGCAACGACCAAGGGGATGACCAAAGGTTCTATGCTTGAAAAAGCATCAGAGCTCGGAAAAACGATTGCTGAACTCGGACAGAAGCAGAAAATCACTAAAGTAGTATTTGACCGAGGCGGATATTTATACACCGGCAAGATAAAGGCGGTTGCAGATGGCGCGCGCGCCGCAGGGTTAGTATTTTAAATTCATCTATGACTGATGCAGAACAACCAAAAGTAGTGCAGGGAACACAACAGACAGCAACTCCCGCTGTCGCGGCTCCTTCGTCTGCTCAAGCTTCCCCTCGACAGGGAGATACGCGCGATCGTATGCCGTTCCGCCGAAAGAATGTGCGCCGACAAGGTCGCGATGGCAAGATGCGTCAGGAATATGATCAGAAACTCCTCAATATCCGCCGTGTAGCCCGCGTTTCAACCGGTGGTCGCCGATTTAGTTTCAGTGTTGCCATGATTTTGGGCAATCGAAAGGGACTTGTTGGGGTAGGTACGGGAAAGGGGACTGATACCGCAATTGCAATTGAAAAAGCGATGCGAAGTGCAAAGAAAAACATGGTCAAGATCCTCCTAACTTCGTCTGGCTCTATTCCTCATTATGTAGAAGCAAAGTATTCAAGCGCACGTATTATGCTTATTCCTGCTCGCGGACGAGGAGTAGTTGCAGGCGGCGCGGTGCGCAACATCATTGAACTTGCAGGCATCAAAGACGTTACGGCAAAGATTCTTTCGCCGAGCAAAAACAGTTTGAACAATGCGCGCGCGACCATGTTGGCGCTTTCTCGTTTGACTAACCGCGGTTCAGGTATGTCTGTCAAAACTGTCGAAAATAAAACAGAAGTAACAGAGAAATAATTTTTATCATGCAAGTGCACAATGTAAAAAGAAATACCAAGCGCAAATACTCACAATCGGTGGGACGTGGAGGCAAGCGCGGTAAAACTTCAGGGCGTGGCACTAAAGGTCAGAAAGCTCGTTCAGGACGCAAGATCCGCCCTGAAATCCGAGATGTGATTATGCGTATTCCCAAATTGCGCGGTCATGGCAAAAACAGCAATTTCAGCATTCAAACCAAACCAACTATGGTGAATCTTTCTAGTATCGAAAAACATTTTTCAGCAGGAGACACGATTAATCCGACCACTCTTGTTGAAAAAGGGTTGGTGAATCTCATTGAAGGAAAACTTCCGGTAGTGAAAATCCTTGCAGATGGCGATCTAGGGAAGAAAGTGATGGTAGAAGGTTGCCGCATTTCAGTTTCAGCAAAAGCTAAGATCGAGAAAGCGGGTGGCGCAGTAAAGAACTAATCTCTATATGAATAACTTTTTTATAAAATTGGGATTGATATTCAAGGATCCTCTCTTGCGTCGCCGCGCGCTTTTTACCGTAGGTCTTTTGGTGGTGTTTCGTCTTTTGGCGACCATCCCAATCCCTGGAGTTGATTTAGTTCAGCTTCAGCAATTGTTTGCAAATAACCAATTCTTGGGCCTCGTTGATATATTTTCAGGAGGCGGATTTTCCAATCTCTCAATCATGATGCTTGGAGTGAGTCCGTTTATCACTGCAACTATCATCATGCAGTTGCTGACAATGGTCTTTCCCAAGTTGAAAGCGATGTATCAGGAAGAGGGGGAATCTGGACGAATGAAATTTTCACAATATTCAAGACTTCTGACCATTCCTCTCGGATTGATTCAAGGATACGGTTTTATGGCCCTTCTTGCCCGCCAACAGGTGCTCGGTGCTATAGGGTCTTTCGACATCCTCATTAACGTGATTATTATCACTGCCGGATCGATTCTCTTGATGTGGATCGGCGAACTGATCACTGAATTCGGAATTGGAAACGGTGTGTCTCTGATTATCTTTGCAGGTATTATCGCTGGACTGCCTTCAGTGATCAGCCAGCAATTGTTTACATTTGATCCGTCACAGATTCCGTTGTACGCAGGATTTTTGATAGCAGGACTAGCAGTGGTCTTGGGAGTTGTTGTGGTCACCGAAGCTGAACGTCCAATTCCTGTGACATATGCCCGTCGTGTACGAGGCATGAAGGTCTATGGCGGGGTTTCCACCTACTTGCCTTTACGTCTCAATCAGGCAGGGGTGATTCCAATTATCTTCGCTCTTTCCATCCTCCTGTTTCCTCAAATGATTGTGAACTTCCTCGCGACATTCGATAACGGAGTAGTGCAGGCCGCGGTTTCTTTGTTGAATGCGTTCCTCACGAACGTGTGGCTGTATTCGATCTTCTATTTCCTTCTGGTGGTGATATTTACCTACTTCTATACTGCAGTTACTTTTGACCCGCATACACTTTCAACAAACCTGCAGAAGAACGGGGCATTTGTCCCTGGAGTGCGCCCAGGCCAATCAACCGCCGATTTCATCTCTCGAATTTTGACTCGTATCACATTGGTGGGAGCTGTCTTTCTGGGTGTGGTAGCGATTCTCCCTCTGATCGTTCAGAATCTCACGGGTATTTCAGCTTTGGCAATCGGAGGCACCGCGCTTCTTATCGTGGTGTCAGTGGTGCTTGACCTGATGAAGAAAATTGATGCGCAGGTTTCGATGCGTGAATACTAGTTTTTTTGTATACTAACTACTATATGACACAGACGCCGAAGACGTTTATTTTTATTGGACGGTCAGGATGCGGGAAAGGGACGCAGGCAGATTTGCTCATCGATTATTTAAAGAAAAATGATCCTGCCCGTGAGGTAGTGTATCTTGAAATCGGAAAATTATTTCGAGATTTTTGGAAAGGCGAAGGGTATACCCAAGAGTTATCAAAGAATATATATGCTGAAGGGGGATTGCAGCCCGAGTTTCTAGCGATTTCCACATGGTCTCAATTTCTTATCAACCACATGAAATCTAATGTACACGTGGTGATTGACGGTGTTCCGAGGAGTTTGACGCAAGCTCTCGCACTTGATTCGGTGGCGAAGTTTTATAGCTGGGATTGCCCCAACATACTTCTTCTGAACATATCTCGGGAGATGGCTAAATCCCGCCTTTTGGCGCGCAAGCGAGCAGACGACAGCGAAAAGGGTATTGACGCGCGACTTGATTGGTTTGATACAGACGTGGCTAAAGCTATTACCTTCTATGAAGATAGCCAAAACTATGCTTTTCACGATATAAATGGCGATCAGAGCGTAGAGGCGATACATCAGGAAATCTTGCAGAAAACAGGCCTCCTAGGGTAATCTAGCACTATGGTGACGATAAAGAATGAAAAAGAGATCGCCTTGCTTCGTGAGGGCGGCCGCCGTTTGGCGCAAGTCATTTCAGGGTTGGTTTTGGCTGCGATCCCTGGTGTTTCTGGTAAAGAATTAGACGAACTTGCAGAAAAATTGGTGAGAGAGAAAGGCGATATTCCATCGTTTTTACACTACAAAGCTGGCAAAGGAGGGAAGGAGTATCCTGCGAGCTTATGTCTTTCAATCAATGATGAAGTGGTGCATGGACTTCCGGCAAAGAAAGGAAAGAGTATAAAAGAAGGGGATTTGGTCTCCATCGACATGGGTTTAATACACGAGGGTATGTTTCTTGATTCTGCAGTGACCATTGGAATTGGAAAAATTGATCCGATTGCAAAGAAGTTAATCAGTGTTACCAAGCAAGCGCTCGAGATTGGTATCGCGGCGGCGCGGGCAGGAAATCATGTGGGAGATATTGGATATGCAATAGAGACATTTATTACACCGAACAAGTTTGGTATTGTGCGTGAACTTGCAGGACACGGAGTTGGATACGCGGTGCATGAAGATCCTTACGTTCCTAATTACGGAAAGCAGGGGCAGGGTGAGAAATTGCTTGCGGGGATGGTGATTGCAATCGAGCCTATGGTGAATGAAGGAAGTGCAAAAATTGTTTTGGATAAAGACGGGCATACATTCCGAACGGCTGACGGCAAACGCAGTGCCCATTTTGAGCACACAGTGCTTATCACAGATGGCACAGCAGAGGTGCTGACCCAATAATGTTGTATACTCATGTCTATGCAAAAAACGCCTGAACTGATCATAGAAAATGAACAAGAAGTTCCCCAATCACTAGAATTAGTGCGTGAGCTTGAGGTTGTTGAAAATCAAGATGATGTTAAACTTCGCTTGGGGGAAATGCTCGACCGTATTTCTTCAGACGTAGGGGCTTTATATGAAGGAATGCGGGTTGAGCAGTGTCTTGCTCGGGTGGAACAGCTCTCCCGAGTTCTTGAGACTATTGAACTTGGCAAGCCTCTGCATATTTCTGATGAAACTGACTCTCATTATGCAAATGCAGTGATTCCCGCACCAGAAGGAATAAAGATTGCATTGAGCGAAGGTGAGGCGCCAGGTTCTGTGCGTGCGGTTGTGGGTTTTGGAAAAACTCTCATCGGTTTTAAGACAGATCACCTCTCTGTTTCCGAGATTGATTTTGCCGAGAGCGAAATTCGTGACGCTAATGAGCGTAAGTATTTATGTCGACATGTGAGCGGAGATCTACTCAAAGATGATATACACTATCTAATATTACGCATACCCTATGAACTTATGCCTGCCGAACGTCTCACTGTTGAAGAAAAGAAGAAATCTCGCCCATTTGTGTTCCGTGGGATGCGGCTCGGTTCTCAATAGCCCATCTGTTTAGATTTCTTTCTAGGGGCTATAATATCTGGATGGAATCTGGCTACAAAGCTCCCGAGCGTACATTTAATTCTCCTGAAGAGGAGCTGGCTTTTTTGCGCGAGCGAATTGCGCAGAAAGAGCGTGAATTGTCCGGCAAAGAGCCGGAACATGCCGTGCAAGAAACTATCAATGAATACAAGCAGGTTCCGAAAGAAACAGTCCTTGCTCCTGCTATGCAGATTCATGAGACGGAGCTTTCGGAGTATCACCTCAAGCTTTCTCCTGAACCGCATGATGCGCAAGTTGCCCAGCTAGTGCATTTGGTAGTGGAGAAGGGGATCAAGAACGCCCTATCAGTAGTAGATAAACTGAACGATCCGCACCTTGCTGACGATTTTGAACGGTTTTTGGTGCAGTATGTGAAGGCAGGTAAGGAAACAGGTTTTGGCTCGCGCAACCCCCTGTTTCGGGCATTACAGATGACCTTATACGAGATCACGCTTCCCGAACGTGATCCCAAAGCCCCTGATAAACCCCTTAAAGAACTTCTCTCATCAATGGAGCAGTTTTATGCGGGGATGATGGCCGTACGCGAGAAAGATATTGTAGGCCCAAATTATTTTACGCTAGAACTTTCTGTTGCTAATCACAGTGAGGAATTTGTCTTTTATGCGGCAGTTCCCAACAGCAAGTGTGATCTCTTTGAAAAACACATCCGTGCGGTGTTCCATGATGCGAAAATTTCTGAACGCACCGATGACTATAATATTTTCAATGAAGGAGGAGCTTCAGTTGGATCAGTGGCGCGTCTGACGACCGATCACGCGTTCCCGATTCGCACCTACGAATCGTTTGATCACGACCCGTTGCATGCCCTGCTTTCAAGTTTTGGAAAGATTGATAAGGATGGAGAGGGGGCGGCGGTGCAGATTGTATTTACTCCTGCAAGCAGTGCTCGTACCGATCGGTATAAAGCGATTATTCGCGATTTGGCGGCGGGAAAGAAACTGAAGGATGCACTTGATAAGCCGGAAACGGTTGGGGGTCACGTGTGGAGTTTTACCAAGGATATTGCCAAGGAGTTGTTTGGAGGATCGGACTCTGCTAAGAAAGATGAGGAAAAAACAAAAGAACCGCCCAAAGTTGATGATATTTCACTTGAACAAGTTAAACACAAAAGTGAGAGTCCAGTTGCTGATATTACCCTCCGGTTAGTTGCATCTTCGCGTTCTGATCGGGAAGCGACCGATATACTTTCTGATCTCGAGTCGGCGTTTAACCAGTTTGATAATCCGCACGGCAACAATGTTAGGTTTAAACGTTTTTCCGGAGGGCGTCTAGAGGAACTTCTTCGTAACTTTTCTTTTCGTCTTGCCGATAGTCACCACGTGATGCCTTTGAGTTTACGTGAATTGACCACTGTATTCCATCTGCCCTCCACCATCACTCGTGCAGCGCCTGAACTGAAAGTTGCAAAGGCGGGGACTTCTGCTGTTCCTGTCGGTTTGCCTGACACAGGTTTGACATTGGGGGTTAATCGAGAAGGGGGACGTGAGGCAGTGGTCTATATGCAGAAAGAGGATCGTCTGCGTCATTTCTACTGCATTGGTCAGACTGGAACAGGAAAGACTACGTTGCTGAAAAATATGATTGTGCAGGATATTTTGGCTGGGGAAGGAGTTTGTTTCATCGATCCTCATGGTTCTGATGTAGAAGATTTGCTCGCCTGTATTCCACCCGAGCGTTATAACGATGTCGTGTATTTTGATCCGGGGGCAGTTGCGCATCCGATGGGGCTTAACATGCTTGAATTCGATCCACAATACCCCGAACAGAAGACATTTGTCGTTAATGAAATGCTTTCCATATTCAATAAACTGTTTGATATGAAAACGGCGGGCGGGCCGATGTTCGAGCAATATTTCCGAAACGCCGCGCTTTTGGTACTTGAAGATCCGGAGTCTGGCACTACGCTCGTTGATTTGTCTCGCACGCTTTCCGACAAAACCTATCGTGCCGCAAAGCTTGCCCGATGCAAGAACCCTATTATTGTTTCATTCTGGCGCGAGGTTGCGGAAAAAGCGGGTGGGGAAGCGGCACTGCAGAATATTGTGCCGTACATCACCTCGAAGTTTGACGGGTTTCTTTCAAACGATATTATGCGTCCAATTATCGCGCAGGAAAAATCAGCATTTAATTTCCGCGAGATCATGGATTCCAAGAAGATTCTTCTTGTCAATCTTTCAAAAGGACGATTGGGTGATATCAATTCGCATTTATTAGGATTGATATTGGTTGGCAAGATTTTGATGGCGGCGCTCTCGCGGGTTGATTCAAAATCGCAAAATCTCCCCCCATTTTATCTTTACGTCGATGAATTTCAGAATGTGACCACCGATTCAATCGCGGTGATTCTCTCTGAAGCGCGCAAGTACAAACTCGGACTTTCAATTGCGCATCAATTTATCAAACAGTTGGATGATAAGATTAAAGATGCGGTGTTTGGCAACGTCGGATCGATTGCAACATTTCGCGTCGGTGCCGAGGATGCCGAGTTTTTGGTGAAACAGTACGAACCGGTATTTTCCGCCCGCGATATTATCAATCTCGACAATCGCCACGCGTATTTGAAACTTTTGGTAAACGGCCGCCCGATTAAGCCGTTTAATATCGAAACCCTCGCACCGTCTAAAGGGAATCCTGCGCAGTCGGAGAAACTCAAGGAACTTTCGTATCTGACGTACGGTCGTCCACGTCAAGAAGTTGAAGCCGAGATTATACAGCGGTATGCTAAGCCGAATGTTTCGGTTCAGCCTGATGCGGCAAAAAGTGTATAAACATGAGTTTAGATAACGAACCAAAACTTCCTGACAATCCCGTAGTAGATTATAAAGAAGAATTTCGGAGAAATCGCGCCTTTCTGCAGGTTGCTCTGCTTCAGCGATATGCAGAAAGAAAGGGATTTAAATCTGGAGATGATGTAGGGGAGGAGTGGGTGAATGAGAAACAGTATTCAGAGAAATTTGCGAAAATAATAAATGAACGTCCCGATCTCGTTTTTGAGTACACGGTAAGTCCGGAGGAGACCCTACAGAAAGTGGAAGCACTGTTGTATGGAACTGAAGATTTGTCGCAAGCAGCATAAGTTGCTTATCACCCCACCCATCTGATACTATAGGTATTCTATGACAGAAAAACATCCTAAATTTGAACGAACTTTCGTGATTATCAAGCCGGACGGGGTTCAACGATCTTTGGTCGGCGAAATTATCAAGCGTTTTGAGCAAGTTGGCTTGAAACTTGCTGCGATGAAGATGTTGGTGCCTACACCTGAACAAATTGAGAAACACTATACTCTTGATCCAGAGTGGCGCCGCGTAACCGGAGAAAAAACTATCAAAGGATATCTATCGAAAGGTCTTAAACCGCCGTCGGAAGATCCGCTTGAGATTACTGCAAAGATTTTAGCGAACCTAAAAAAATATCTCGCGTCTGGTCCAGTGGTAGCGATGGTCCTGCAAGGTGCGCATGCAGTTCAGATTGTACGTAAACTTGTCGGGGGGACAGAACCGCTGACTTCAGACGTTGGATCAATCCGAGGCGATTTCGTTTTGGATTCATATCAGATGTCCGATCCTGACAATCGCGCAGTACGCAATTTGATACATGCGTCAGGTTCTCCTAAAGAAGCAAATGATGAAATTTCACACTGGTTCTCAAAAGTGGATTTGGTTGATTACAAATTGGTCCAAGATCATATTCTCTACGACGTGAATCTTGACGGACTCCTTGAATAATATGGGTATTTCAACAAAACACCGTCCTTACCGGACGGTGTTTTGTTTTACACAAAGGTATCTTTCGTGTCGGAGTACAAAAAGGCGTATTGTTTTGTCGAGGGAGAGGGTTATACTTATTGCAGGGTTATTTGGAGTATAAACTCTATAACAAAAATCAGGGAGTCCAATAATCATCGTAACTCGTAGAGTCGCTTCGGCAGTTCTCTTGCTTACGATTTAGGACACCCACCTAGCTTTTCGCTAGGGTAAATACTCTCAAGTGACCCTGAACAAGAATTCTCCGTACCGTGGAGAATTTTTGTTTTTCTCATTATTTAGAATGGAAATAAAGGGTATTACACCCTTTGTTACCGTCGCACCACAAGAGTACTTCCGATTTCTACACTTGCTACGCTTGTGAGAAATCTAGGTCGCTCGTTCGGGAGAAAAAAAGAGGATACTTTTTCTCTCCACACCACAAGAGTGCTCCCAATTTCATAGTCGCTGTGCTTCTTGAAATTTAGGTCGCTCACTCGCTAGGAAATAACAAAGCGGTCGCGTTATTAAATCAATGGCGGGTTAGATATGCAAAGGATATAATGAAACAACCATATGTTTTTAAAAACACTTGTTTGGTCTCTTAGTGTTGCACTACTAGTATTACTGCTCAATCTTGTTGGATTGCGATACGAATTGTATTGGTATTTATGGTGGTATGACATTGTTCTACATTTCTTGGGCGGGCTGGTGCTTGGCCTTGCCGCTACATGGTTTTTTGGTACGGTACACCACCGTTTTGGTCATATACGCACGGGGCTTTTAATATCGCTTATACTCTCGTTTGTATTATTTGGAGGGATTGTATGGGAATGGTTTGAATATATTTCGGGCATTACTTTAATCTCTGTTGCATGGTACCAACTCGATGTATTGATGGATGTACTTATGGATATGTTGGGAGGCATGTGCGCATTTTGGATATGGAAAAAACAAATCAGCAAAAAATATGAATGAAAAGCCCACAATAACTTTTTTAGGAGGTGTGGGAAGTGCAACGGGCGCAAATTTCCTTCTGAAGTTTCCGGAAAGTCCACGGCCACTTTCCATCCTAGTCGATTGCGGGATGTTTCAAGGAGATCGATATGCAACCGAAGAGAATCAGAAACCGTTCGCCTTTGATCCTGCAGCGATAGACTTTCTATTTATCACTCACGCACACGCCGATCATATCGGCCGAGTTCCCAAATTGATTAAAGATGGTTTTAGAGGGCCTATATACTCTACGCCGGAGACAAAGATAATTTCTGAAATTATGTTTGATGACATGGCTACCATTCTCGAGCGGGAGGCGGCTGATAGGGGAGTGACGCCGCTTTATAGTAGGTCAGAAACAGCACAAGCATTGAGACAATGGGACGTGATTCCCTACCACAACTCATTTTCACTACCGAATGGGGTTACGGTCACTCCGAAAGATGCAGGGCATATACTCGGGTCTGCGTATTTTGAGTTCGCACGAAACGGCCAGAAACTTGTTTTTTCCGGCGATCTTGGTAATACTCCTTCGCCTTTGGTTAAGGACACTGAACCGCTTGTAGGCGCGAAATATCTTTTGGTAGAGAGTGTATATGGAGATCGCAATCATGAAGATCGGGAACATCGTGTGGAGAAATTGCGCAACGTGGTGCTCGACTCGATTAAACGAAATGGTGTGTTGATTATCCCTGCTTTTTCGCTTGAACGCAGTCAAGTAATTCTCTATGAACTCAATAATTTGGTAGAGGAGGGGAAAATCCCGTCAATTCCGGTATTTCTTGATTCGCCACTTGCTATAAAATTGACTGCGGTATACAAACGGCTCAAACATGATTTTAAACCTTCAGTACAGCAGGAAATCGCTTCAGGAGACGACATATTCAAATTTCCTCGTTTGCAATTTACGCAGACCTCGCAGCAATCTCATCATATTGATTTTGTGCAGAATCCGAAAATCATTATCGCTGGCGGCGGTATGTCTACAGGCGGGCGAGTAATCGGACATGAAAAAAATTATTTGCCGGACGCTCGCAATACAATTTTACTTGTTGGGTATCAAGCGGTAGGCACACTTGGACGTGCGCTCTTTGAAGGATCAAAGACCGTTTCAATTAATGGTGAGGAGGTACCGGTGCGTGCGCACATCGATATGATTAATGGGTATTCATCCCACAAAGACTCCGATCACTTAGTCGAATTTATTGCGGGATCTCGAGAAACTTTAAAGCAAGTCTTTACCGTAATGGGCGAACCGAAATCATCTTTATTTCTGGCGCAACGTATTCGTGACGAGCTTGAAATAGAAGCAATTTATCCGGAACAGGGTAGCACATATACACTGGATTTTTAATTTGACAGTGCAGGATTTCTCCATTAATGTTGCGCAGGATTGCCAACAGTGGTTGGTATGTCCTTTCCCAAACAAAAACCGGATAGGCCTTAGGTTCGCGAAAGCGGATAAGAGGTAATCCACTGCACAGAGGAAATGCAATGAGTACTACAACAGAGATGGAGTTCCTAAAGGGCGGAGGCAAAACCTTTGAGTTTGTCCGCATAATCGCAAACCTTGTCCTTGCGCGTGGCGGGACAGAGGAGCACATGCTTAAGATATTGAGGCCCCACGGGCTCGTTTTGGCCAGTGAGGTGGCCGACCTTTTGGTGGGTCGCTCGGTTTCGGTAGGGCGACCGCTCAAGGATATTGTGCTGGACAATGCGGTGCCAAAAAAATCTCGAGCGGATGCGCTTATGACGATATGTGACCCCAGTCTCGCCCTTCGAATACTCAAAGATTCAGACGAAAGCGAGTCAGTGCTTACACGCCAAGCAGTTTTCTCGATTGTTGGCATGGGTGATTTAGCCAGACGAGATGAATTGTTGCGGGAGGTAGCATTGCTTCCTCGTCGTCACGATGCGAAATTCGCACTGTCTTTCATGAGGAAACAGGAGCACATACTTGAAGTTGTGCTTAAGGCTGTTTATCAAGAGACATGTCTTGCTGCAGTTAAGAAATTGGATGAAGAGCGTCTCACGCTTGCAGCGAGATGTACAGAGTCAGAAGTCCGGTTTCTTGTCGCAACCCTTGCACGCGACCCAGATACCCTCCGTTTTTTGGCCGAGGAAGACGAGGTTAACACTCCAGCGATTCGTGCTCAAGCACGAGAACGGATGGAAACTTTTGGCCTCATTGTTAGGCACCGTTTGAAGGTTTGAGTTACAACGAAAGCGCCCCGCATCCTGCGGGGCGCCCTCTTTTTATTTACTTGACTGAAGCGACAATGCGCTTGAATGATTCAGGCTTATTTTCGGCAAGCGTTGCGAGAATTTTCCGGTCCACCAAGATGCCTTTTTTCTTAAGTGCTCCTATAAAGGTGTTGTAAGAAAAATTAGAGGAGGCGAGTGCCGCATTGATGCGGACATTCCACAGGCGGCGATACGAACCTTTCTTGTCGCGTCGGTGTGCAAATGCCGAGCTTCCCGCATGAACAATGGCTTCATACGCCTGTCGCTCTTTTTTTGAACGTCCATGGCGATAGCCTTTCACTCGTCGCAAAACATTGCGGCGGGTTTTTAATGCATTTACTCCTTTTTTTACTCTAGTCATGAAAAATAATTACCGATTGATTGTGTAACTTTATTAAGTGGTGATGAAGCGACTTGATGATTTCTGTGTGATGACGAAACTTGTCATGCGTTTCTTGGCAAGCTGGTGTCGGCGTCCTTCTTTTGCATTGAAATGGTTATGACCTTTCGCGCGCATTTTTATTTTGCCGTTTTTGGTCACGCGCAAGCGTTTCATAAATGTTTTGTTTGTTTTCATCGCTGTTGTATTACGTGTTTCTACTGTCTTTCTTGTCTAAATTCATTATTCTTCATTCTATATTCCATCTTCCTATTCAATTTACACTTTCTCTATAACCAAACTCAACCCCTTCGGGCTCTTTTGAGCGGGTTCCGCAATCTTGTGGCTCTCGGGAATAAGCTTGAGGATTCGTTCCAAACGTTCTTTGAGGAACTTCTGGTCCATATATTTTGCTCGTCCTCGCAAGAACAAATCAACTTTGATTCGATGTCCTTCCTTGAGCCACTCTCCCGCTTTCTTTGCTTTAAGAGTCAAATCGTGCTCTCCGGTGCCGATAGTCAGCTGGATGGCCTTGGTTTCTACGTTGTGAATCTTGGATTTTGCCTCCTTTTGCTTTTTGTTTTCCGAATACTGGAATTTACCATAATCCATGATTTTTGCAACCGGTGGGTCTGCAAAAGGGGAAATTTCAATCAAATCAAGCTCTGCAGCCTGTGCGCGGAGAAGTGCTTCGGCAAGGGTAAGTACCCCAAAATTTTCTCCTTCTTCACCTACCACCCGTAGAGAGGGTGCGGTGATCGCTTTATTGATTCTATTTTTCGGCTGCACTCGGTGTGTGATTAAGAAGGGTTTTAGACATCCTTTATATCATATATTCGTGATAATACAAGGGCTTTTAGGACAAAAAGAAATGGCCCACAGTGCGCGTGGCGAGACAACGCACTGTGGGCCTACCATTTGCTCTTGGGCCCTGTGGGGTTGAGGTCGGCTCAACCCTAAAGGAAGTCGACCACAAGGCCGCGCACACAATTGAAGAGGAGCGAAAAACCTCTCCTTCTTTGTACGCGTACTACGCTCGGGCCTACATACGGGTTGGGATCCCTCTTCCACTCGGAAGCAGTTGTCGGTCCCAACGTTCGGAGGCAATCTCAAGCCCCGTACCGTTTTTCTGGCGTCTCTGATTTCTCGGAGAATTTATCCAAGAGCGCAGACCCCGCCAGCGGGTTCGAGAAATACATTGAAAGCCGCCCCCATATTCCCTTTTAGGCACTACTCTGTCAAGTTTTAGGCGATACGAGGACGCAAGAGACCAAAGCAAATTAAAGTGACACCTGTTCCCAAGAGGAGCCCTCCTAGTATGTCTATGAACGAATGTGCGCCAAGTAGGAGTCTGCTGGTACCAACAAGGAGAGGTACGAGAATACAGATACTTGTGAAAATAATTTTTCGGGAGCCAGAGTATTTTGACAATGAGATCAGTAGGATTAATACACACAGGGAGGTTGCTGTTGCCGTGTGGCCACTCGGGTAAGAGAATCCAACGGTTTCAACCAAGAGAGATAATGGGCGGGGGATGTGAAAAAGAATTTTGAGGATGGGTATGGAAATTCCTACGATACCTATCGACAATATCCATGTCGCCAGATTGCGCCATTGCATGGTAAGCGCGAGTGCGATAATCGCCCAAAGCGAGATAATAATAGCCAACCATCCGCTCCCAAGTTGAGTGAAAACAATCGCCAATATTAAGAGTACTTGGCTAGAGGTTACAGAGAGAGACAGGTCGGTGGGGATAGGAGTCTTCAGTTCACCCAAAAGTACCCCTATGACGATCACGGCAAGTAGGGACAGTATTCCAGCAAGAATGGTTAGAGATGAAGTGCGACTTGGCATGAGTGTATTATAGCGCCAAAAGGAAAGGGCTGCTCTGCGACTTTGTCGCAGAGCAGCCCGCTCTTCTTTTGCGTTTTCTCCTTCTCTTTTTTCTGCCAGACTTTTTCCCGTGATGGCTTTGGAAATCAGTGTCCTCCTCATCATGGCAGCTGCAACTACAGCGTTCACCGGCTCCATCGTTGGTTTTGTTGCAGAGATAATGCTGCCCATTTTCGCACGCAGAAAATTTAGGCATTACGATTTCCTCCTTTCTGGGGTTCGCCCAACTGCATTCTAACTACTGGCTTCTTTTTGTCCACTTAGAAAAAAATCAAGCTTTTCTTTATAGAAAATGAAACCGCGCCCCGCCAAAGACGGGGCGCGCGCGATGAGGAGAGTTACACAGCAAGCCCGTGCTCCCTACTTCTTCGTTCCACCTCTCCGCAGTCGATGAGGTGTTGGACACAGAAGTTTCGCCCTTCTCTTGATTGTTCGGGGTTGGGATCAATCTTGAACTGTTCTCCCGTACCCCAGACATTGAGGGCGTCAAACGCCTGTGCGACGAGACGTGCATTGTGTGTCAGCAATCCAACTTTTGGTTTCGGTTGATCGGTGGTATTCATGATCGGTAGGGGGTTGCACCTAACGTCGATTTTATACCTCCGCTTTACAAGCGCAAGTAACGGAAGTGCATAAGTTTTCTAGCGAATCTACCGAAACTATTTCTGATATATAGTATGATGTAGATATGTTGTACCAAGATTTTCTCAAAGAAATGAAAGTGTGCCCGTTCTGTGCGGGCAAAGATCGTATTATTGCTGAGACAGATCGTGCGTTTTTGACCTATGCACTCGCACCGTATTACCAACATCATTTATTGGTAATCCCCAAACGCCACGTGCATTCAAGAGATGAACTTACCGCAGAGGAGAAAGCTGATATTGACGCGCTTCAGTTGCAAGGTCTTAAGGCACTCAAAAATCTTGGACACGAAAACGTCACTTTTTTAGAACGCGATGGGAATACAAAGAATAAATCAGTTGAACATATGCACTTTCACCTTATCCCCGAGATTTTGATTGGAGATCTAGATCATGTCGGAGAGCCGCGGAAAGTGTTAACTCAAATTCAAATAGATGAGACTGTTGCCGAGGTATCAAGAGCGCTAGGGAAGTAAGAAGTCGTTACCACCACCATCAGATTTTTCTTAGAAAGGGTTTTTCGGGCTGTGTAAAGTGTCTCCAAAGAACTCGGTAATTTGTTACAACAGAGATTTCACTATAAATACAACGAGAGCAATAACGAGGAGCGTGTGAATTAAGTTTCCTCCTACTTTGAAGCTAAATCCCAAAACCCAGAGGATGAGCAAAACAATAATAATTGTATAAAACATGTTTTTAGTAAGTGAATTTGTAGAGGAGTTTAAGCTTTTCAAGTCCTCGATGTGCCTGTACTGCTATCGTGTTGCGGGATTTTCCCGTAATCAGAGACATTTCCTTTAAGGAGAGATCCTGCACATAGCGCATGCGCATTACTTTCTGGTATGCGAGCGGGAGTCTTGCAATCAAAAGGAATGCTGCCTTCCCGTCCAATACGTTTAACAGGGTCTCTGATTCGTCCGGCGCATGTGGATCAAACCCTTCTTCAAGAAGTGAATCAAGTGACGTAGTCTTTCGTTTTCTGTATTCATCCACAATGAGGTGGTTGAGTATGTGAAAGAGAAAAGCTCTCATCATCTCGATCTTTCCGCCTCTCACCAGATATTTCCACGTTTTCATAAAAGTTTCTTGCACCAAGTCTTGCCCGCGTTCGTGATCACGCATTTTGAAAAACGCATGTGCATTAAGCCCTCGCTCAAAATTGTAGTGAGCGAGAGTCAATTGAGATTTTCTCTCGGTATCTTGTGCGTAAGTCATCATATATTGAGCCGTTCCCATTCGAGTTTTATTACAGGGGTATTACAGAGAGGTGTCCCTCATAGGAAAATAGCCTTATCCTTACACCTTTAATACATGCCGTACCCGTTTCTTCATTGCACTGGTATTACAGTTGGATTGCCAAGGAATGAGTTGTTTTCGTACTATCATATGACACTCCCGAATCTCTTTTGTGAGCTGTAACAATCTAGGCTATTTAACGGCTTATGGGTATGGAAAAAACCAATGTAGGCGAGGGGGGAGTTATCAAACCGATGGGGTCTGATTTTGTGAAGCGTGTGTGGGAAGAAAGCTGGACGTATATAAAGACAGTCGTAGATATCGTACGCGAACCAGTTTTGATTCTCGACAAAGATTTTCGAGTAATGGCGGCCAATGAGTCTTTCTATAGGACATTTCAGGTTGAACAGAAGGATACCGAGAAGCAGATTGTGTATAAACTTGGAAATGGGCAGTGGGACATTCCAGCGCTTCGAAAACTACTTGAAAATATCCTGCCTAAAAATACCTTTTTCAAGGGGTTTGAGGTAACGCATGAATTTCCAGTCATCGGGCGCAAGGTTATGATTTTAAATGCACGTCAAATCCATCATTTTAAAGAAGGCGCATCCTCGGAGCATTTCCCCCCCATTATTTTGCTTGCTATGGAAGATGTGACGGACATGATGGTGGTTGCCGAGACATTGGCGAGTCATGCAAAACAGATTGAAAAGAGACTAACCGAACAAACAAAGAAGCTCGAGCTTCATATTGGAAAACTTGAGAAGGAGATTACTGAATTGAAGCAAAAAGCGTAATTTTGATCGATTGTAATGCTTAGAACCTTCAGACGGCTTCACAGGTGACAGTATACATACGGGGGTCGACTATATAAGTCTCTAGTTACTCAATACATTAAACAAAATATATTATGAATAAAACAGCATATTTCTCGGTATCAGTACGTCAATTTCTTTTTGGCGTAGGAATCATCGCAGCGGCACTGTTGGTTATGGGCGTGCCATCTTCTGCACAAGCTGCAACACTTAATCGTCAGTTAGAAATCGGAATGAGCGGATCCGATGTGACTGCGCTCCAAACCTTCCTTGCGCAGGACAATACAATCTATCCTCAAGGTTTGGTGACCGGATACTTCGGTCCCCTTACTCAATCAGCAGTCTCCAACTTCCAGAGCCGAAATGGCATAGATACTGTCGGCCGTGTTGGACCCATCACGCTTGCCGCTCTCAACATCCAGATGGATAACGGCAGTGTAGGTTTCGACAAGAGCGCACCCATGATAGGTCCCTTGAATGTGAACTTCACGAATACGACTGTTGCAATTAATTGGACTACGAATGAAAATGCATCTGCGATTCTCTACTACAGCACGTCTCCGCTTTCTATGAGTGAGGCAGGACCGAATACGGGAGTTACGATTTCCGGTTCAAGTCTACTCGTTCATACCGATCTTCGCTCATCACACTCTGCTAGCCTGACTGGATTACAACCAAACACGACGTATTTCTACGTGGTGTATGTCAGAGATGGCGCAGGTAATGAAAGTATCACGTGGCCGTCAACTTTCCGAACTAATCAGTAGATGAGGATGCTCGAAAGAGCCGGAAAAAATCACCCTGCCAGACGGCAGGGTGATTTTTGGTGCTCAAGATGTAAACAGGGGACGAGTCAAACAATGATCACTGGGGTGTGGATGTGGTAAATTGCGTACGAGTGTATAAGAGTTTCAATTTCTCAAGCCCCCGATGCAACTGTACGGCAATAGAATTTTTTGACTGTCCGGTGATGAGAGACATCTCTTGGAGCGAGAGGCCTTGCACATATCTCATATGAGTCACTTTTTTATAGTTGGGAGGCAAAAGCTCAATTAACAAAAATGCTGCTTGCCCATCCAACACATTAAAGAGACGTTCAGAATTATCAACCCATGGTTCGAAACCTTCTTCGAGGAGTACCTCCAGAGAGGATACCTTTCGTTTCCGATACTCATCAATGATCAAATGATTAAGCACATGAAACAGGAATGCTTTCATGGTGTCTATCCTTCCTCCTCTGACTAGGTAATGCCACGTCTTTATAAAAGTATCTTGTACTAAGTCTTGGCTGGTTAATTGATCACGCACCTTGAAAAATGCGTGAGCACCAAGCTCTCTTCTGTAATCGTTATATGCTGCGGTGAGTATTAAGTTTGATTCGAGTACTTGGTAAGGTGGCATACAATTTTAATGTAAATTTAATATGAGATATTGATAATATTGTGATATATAGCTAATGTCAATCCTGTATAAGTGTTTAGTGAGTGAATAAGGTGTGTGTAACGTTAATATAACCTTAATAACAAGACTATTGTGAATTTTAATAATAGGTGCTATAAGTAAGTAACCATATGCCTATCTTAGTTGTTGAAGACGAAAAGAAATTATCTGACATATTAAAGCGTGCCCTAAAGGGTGAGCGCTATTCAATTGATCTGGCGTTTAACGGGGAGGAGGGTTTAGAGAAGGCCAAGCGCAATAATTATTCCTTGATTCTTTTGGATATACGACTTCCCCAAAAAGACGGTTTTACGGTTTGTAGGGAATTGAGGCAACGACAAATTCACACCCCCATCATCATGCTTACCGCGATGGGAGAAGTTACCGACCGTATATTGGGGTTGGATGCTGGTGCTGATGACTATTTAATCAAGCCATTTAGCCTCGATGAATTGTTTGCGAGAATTAGAGCCGTGATGAGACGAAGGAGGAGCACGGAATCAGATATCATAAAAGTTTCTGATCTGGTTATGGACAGAAAGAGGCATGAGGTCACGCGTGCTGGTAAACTAATCCCGCTTACTCCTAAGGAATATAAACTTCTTGATACGCTACTTTCTCACCATGGAGAGGCGCTCACGAGAGAAAAACTTCTTAACTACGCATGGGGACCTGAATTTGTAGAGAAGGGAAACGAATTAAATGTGCATATTAAATATCTGCGTACAAAAATAGATATCGGAAGTAAAAATCCACTGGTACACACCATACGGGGTGTCGGGTTTGTCCTAAAAGAATCGTGGCTCATTAACAGCGTGTAATGAGAAAAAAAACACGTAACAAAAAAATCGAAGACGCATTGAAAGAGTCGGAAACGAGGTATCGCCGTCTTTTTGAAACTGCACATGACGGCATACTCATACTTGATTCAGAAGACGGTCAAGTTACAGACGTCAATCCTTTTTTGATTAATTTACTGGGATTTTCTAAGGAAGAATTCTTAAACAAAAAATTATGGGAACTGGGGGCGGTTAAGAATTTGAAGGCAGCCAAAGATACTTTTAAAATCTTGCAGAAAGACGGCTATGTGCGCTACGAAGATCTTCCTTTGGAAACAAAAGAGGGAAAATTTATTGATGTTGAGTTTGTTAGTAATTCGTATATGGCTGGGGGAAAACTAGTGATTCAATGCAACGTACGCGACATAACTGAACGCAAAAGGATTGATTTGATAAAAGAGTCAAAAAGGCTTCTTGAGGAAGAGCGGTCAAGAGTAGCATCCATTGCCGATACGGCACATGAACTACGTACACCCCTTGCGATCATAAAAGGTAACGTGGATCTCGCCATGCGGAGTTCGACCAAGAACTTAAAATCACCACGAAGCGTCCTCCGGTCTATAAATCATGAGATTAACCACCTCTCAAGCCTGCTTTCAGATTTGACATTAATCACTTCCAAAGCGTGGGAATTGAAAAACAGGATTACGTATAAACAAGTAGACGTCAGATCTTTGATAGCAACTGCTCTTAAAAGATGCAAGGTCATTGCATATGATAAAAATATTTCGATAACTGCGAAGAATATACCAAAGATCACTATTTTAGGGGATAAGATGTATTTGGAAAAGATGCTCCTTAATCTCATTAGGAACTCTATTATTTATGGTAATAAGAATGGTCGTACTATTATTGAGGCTAAACAATCTAAAGGTGTTTTGGTTATTCATATAACTGATAACGGAATCGGTATTTCTAAAGACGATTTACCTCATGTGTTCGAGAGGTTTTATAGAGCAGAAAAATATCATAACTCTGGTGGAAATAGCATCGGTCTCGGGTTGTCTATCGTGAAATGGGTTGCAGAACTACATGGGGGGGAGGTAAGTGTAAAAAGTATAAAAGATAAAGGCAGTGTTTTCAGTATTTCTTTGCCAATAAAGAGTGTGTAACCAAGCTTTTTGACTTTGTGGACTGATAATATGAAGTAGCAAATAAACAGCTATTAAGTTCACATTAAATTTATAAACAGTTTGTAAACATCTTATGCCCTAAAAAGGGCTTTTTTTGCGTTGACTTAAGGAATTCTGTAGAGTAAATTAAATTGAGATTAAATTCTAAATTTAATTTATTCGCGAGACAAGAAGGAAATAAATAAAGTTGGGGTGTCTTTATTAAGTAATATTTAATTTATGTTAAAAAAAATCTTTTCAGATGAAAAGGGAGGGGTAGTGCTTCATAGTAAAAGCTTGGCGAGAGTCTATGGACTAGAAAGGACCACTATGTGTAAAAAATGTTATGCGTTCTACTATAAAAACTCATGGCATTTTGAAAGGCCGGAATTATTAGATGAGGAGGTTGGCGAAGTCTTGATTCACTTTACCCAGTGTACCGACTGTTTAGAGCAAGAGAATGTGTTTTTTGAGACAGAGTCCAATTTAGCTTTAAGTCGATAAGTTTTTCTTTAAGTCCTTATTCACTCGGTGTCCAGGGTCGATGACAGAAAAAAGCAAAGTAACAACCCGTTTTAGCTCGGTCTGCACAGAATGTTAATCGTTAGCAAAAAATCATGGAAAAAGAGAAAAAGACCTGTGCTATGTGTAAACACGATCATACAAAAGAGGATGGAAGTTGCACGTGTGGTTGCAAGGAAGGAGTAACTAGTGGATCAGAAAAGAAATAGGTTGGACAAGTTAAATTATTATTTAAACTAAAAATTTCTATGTCATTGATTTCAACACGCAATAAAGGAGCTGCCTTAGAGGAGAATTGGGTGATGTATGGCAAAGGAGGTACGCTAAGTTCTATCGAAACACATCTGGATATTCAACACTATCTAAAGAAAGCCGCACATCGTCTGAAGCAACAGCTTGCCTTGGGTAAGTACGCGCACCCTGAATTACGGGCAAAGGAATAACCATTCCCCCCCGCCTCGTGGGGGTGTGAAAAAAGAGTAGCGGCATAGTAGATTGTGAGCATGATATAGTTACTCTATGGAATCACTCATAAAGGCAGATATTTTTTTCTTCATAGCTTCGATTGCGACGATTGTGTTGACGGTGCTTGTGTCTATTCTCTTATTTTATTTCATTAAAGCGGGAAAGAACCTGTACGCACTTTCAGAGGCACTCAAAGAAGGTTTTAAGGGGTCGGAAGAGTTTGTCATGGAGCTCAAAGAACGGCTGGAAGATAATATTGTATTTCGACTCTTTTTCCCTCCCTCGCGCAAACGGCGCAGGACGGCATTAAAAAACGATAGCATTAAGGATAGTCATTAACCGAACGAAGTAATTTAAAAGATAATGAAAAAGAAGAACGCAGGAAAAAGTTCTGATGCGGTGAAGGTTGCCGTAATCGGTGTGAGTGTCGCCGCACTCGCGGCGACCGCCTACTTTTTTCTAGGCCCTAACGGAAAAAAACGTCAGAAACAGGTACGGGCGTGGGCAATCAAGATGAAAGGTGATGTAGTTGAGAAACTTGAGCAGGTTCGCGAGGTCAGCGAGCCCGTGTATCATGAGATCATTGATTCAGTGGCGGCAGAATACGAGAAGGGAAAGAAGGCAAGCCGAGAAGAGATAACAGACTTGGCGCGAGATTTGAAAAAACATTGGAAAACGATTGGCGATTCAGTGCGAGTAGTTAGGCGAGATGTCGTGAGAGGTGTAAAGCGGGTTGGAAAAAAGGCGAAGCTTTAGACACACGCTTGTTTTTTTGTGCCAATTTTGTTGAAGATTTGGCACGACATATGTTTACGAAAACACCACGGCGTGTTGTGTTGTAGCTATCCACTTGACCAGTGAACGTTCGTTCACCTATACTGTTTGTATGTCACAGAGAGAGCACAACAAAGCAGTCATCAGCGAACTCCAGAAGATTAATGAGATGATTGACCGCAAAATTATCAGGGGTGAAAACTACCGCATGGAGTCGAAGCGACACTTTGAACTTTTGCGTATGCTCAAGCGCGCTCGCTCACGCTGGAATTTGCATAACCTGCTTTCGGCGCTGACCCTTTTCTAATATGTATAACGAATATCAAGATAAGATTGTCTCATTTTTTAAGCAATACAAGCGTCTGCCTTCGTATCGCGAAGTGATGAAGCTTGTCGGGTTTAAGTCAAAAAATTCCGTTCATAAATTGATGAGCAAATTGGTAGAAGCGGGGATTCTCACTCGCGATTCAAATGGAAAGTATGCGCCGAGCAATATCTTCGGCGAAGTTGCGGTGCTCGGTTTGGTGAAAGCGGGCCTCCCTGCTCCTGCAGAAGAAAGTGTTCAAGACACGATGAGCTTGGATGATTACCTTATAGAGGGGACCGGATCAAGTTATCTGCTTGAAGTAGATGGAGACTCAATGATAGACGCCCATATTGCGGAGGGGGATATGGTGTTGGTTGAACGGACAAATAAGGCGAAGGACGGAGAGATTGTTATTGCCGAAGTCGATGGAGATTTTACGATGAAATATTTCAGACAGTCGGGGAACAAGGTATGGCTTGAACCGGCAAACAAAAACTACAAACCGATTTATCCTACTGAAAGTCTAAACATTACTGCAAAAGTAAAAGCGGTGATCAGGAAGTTTTAGGGGGGAGATGAGGGAAGAGGAATCGAGTCACGCATAATTTTCTGCTGAAAATTTGCGCGACCCCGTCTCGCGCCGCCGCGCTCCGACCGTTCGATTCCGCCCGCAAGCAAAGCAGCGACCAAAATATCTTGAGTACAGCGATTAGAGATTTGAAGTATCCTTGTGGTGTTTGCTTGCTCCATCTCCACCAAACAAAAAAGGCACGCTTGCGCGTGCTCATTTTTGAACTGGTGGAGATGGGCGGACGCTTGCGAGACGCTTCGCTATCTCACACTTTGGAAACCCTCGGTTTTCCAACACTCGCCGACTCATTTCCTTCCTCCACGGGAAAGAATTCTCTTTCCCGACCCCTTTCTGTTCGATTCTCGCCATCTCAAAATCTACAAATCAAAACGCCCACTTTCGTGGGCGTTTTGGAATTTTTGGAGATGGCGAGAATCGAACTCGCGTGCAAGAGAAAGAGGTGAATTGTTCTACAACATCTAGTTGGTCTGATTTTTTCGGCTCATGGGCTCAAGGCCAACAAAAAACACATGAGTATAGTTCTGTTCCCGCCGTGAGGCGATTCGGACGTGTTCCAGAACGGTAACACATCCTATCCCGAGATTATTATGCCCAAGCCAATGTATCGGAAGTCAATTGGTTGAACAGTGTGCGGTTTTTAAGCGTACACAAACGCAAAGTCCTTCGCACCGAAGTACGGAGAAACTCGCGCTACTGCATTTTTGGCAGTTATAGTTTCCAGCCGTTTTAGGAGTTACTGGAGCTCCACGTTGCCCAAGACAACTCGTTTCTTTTGTCTATGCCGATCATCCCCTTATGAAAAGCGACAAGCGATGAGCGAATAGCGATTAGGGTGACACCCCACTTTTCGCTGTTCGCTTTTCGCTACTCACTATACTTTGTCAAAGTTCTCTGCATGTCGCGTTCGGCATCGCGTTTCTTCAGCGTTTCGCGCTTGTCGAATTTCTTCTTGCCTCGCGCAGTGGCTATGGCCACTTTGATCCGCTTCCCCTTATTATACATCGAAACTGCCACAATTGTCAATCTCTTGGTACGCTCAATATCGCCAAGTTCAATAATTTCCTTTTTGGTAAGCAAGAGTTTTCGGTTTCTATCGGGGAAGTAGTGTTTGGGGGTGTTACTTGGCTGGTAGGGGGAGATGGTGGCGCCAAGCAGATAGGCCTCGCCACCGCGTATAGTGACATGTGCACCATCGAGGTGGGCAAAACCGGAGCGGACAGCTCGAACTTCAAATCCAAGCAATTCAATACCCGCCTCGTAGGTATCGAGTAATTCATAGTTAAAACGGGCTTTTTTGTTGGTGGCGAGTTCTGCCATAGCGCTATACTAACAAATTTAGTGGTTATTGACGAGAGGTATATTTCCATGGTACTCTACGAGTCGGCTTTAGTTCTTCGTCACACGAAGAATCTGCCAGAACTCAACCCCAAACCCCAAACTACGGAGGAACCTATGTTAGCAGACCTCGGCGGCAATATACTTGCCCTGTGTTGCGTGATCGGATTGTTGTATGTTTTGTTTTGGTGCCCCAAATCGGGTCACTCATCGAAGCGCATAGTTCCACCACCTCCTCACAACGAAGGCCCTTAACCGAAGGAGGAGGAGCTATGGAAATAACAGTAACGCTGATAGCAGTTTGCACTGTCGCGCTGGTCTGGGGGGACCAGTATCGGAAGCACAAGGCTTTTTTACGAAGATGCCCTCACTGCGATGACCCCAAGGTGATTCGTCGCCCCTACAAGTGGCGCGTACATCCATGGAACACATTCTACTGTGAGTGTACGATGGGACGTGAGTGCACCAACCCCGAATGTTCCCAGTGTGGTGTGGAGACAGAGGAACCCACTTACACAAAAGTTTTCTCCCCGTTTGAAATTAAGTGGAGGCAGAAGGTGAAGCGGGAGAAGATCGCTTGATTTGACTGGGCGGCGAACGCATGCGTTCGCCGCCCTCTTCTTTTCCCGAAATCTTCTATTTCCCTTGTGTTTGTGTATAATACCTCTACTTCACATATGGAAACTGGTAAACCCAAAAAACCTCGTCTATTGTTCAATATTTCGACTGCGATTATTATTTTTTTCGCATTAACGCTTGGGTACTCTCTTTTGACTGAAAATCAAGCACCGGCCAACCAGATTTCATTGTCCGAATTGGTTACTGATATCAATGCAGGTAAAGTCTCGGCACTTTCTATCAACGGTGATGCGGTTGAAGTTACCTATACCGGTGAGACACCAGAAGTGAAAGCTGTGCGTAAAGAAGATAGCGTCTCTATACTTGATTCGCTCAAAAATTTAGGTGTTGATTCGAAAAAACTTTCGGCGATTGGTGTGACAGTCAAGACGCCCTCGGGATTTTCATTCTGGTTTTTCAATCTCGCACCATTCATTCTTCCGCTCGTGTTCATTCTTGTGTTTATCTGGTTTCTCTCGCGCCAAGTACGCGGGGCGGGGATGCAAGCATTCTCCTTTGGACAGTCAAAGGCACGTATGATCGCGCCTGATGACAAGCGTCAGCGTGTAACTTTTAAAGATGTTGCAGGTGTCAAAGAAGCAAAAGAAGAATTGAGCGAGGTGGTTGATTTTCTAAAAAACCCGCGGAAATTTTTTGAAATCGGAGCGCGGATCCCGAAAGGTATGCTTTTGATGGGTGCTCCCGGAACCGGAAAGACGCTTTTGGCGCGCGCAGTGGCGGGTGAGGCAGGTGTGGCATTTTTCTCAATTTCTGGATCGGAGTTTGTCGAGATGTTTGTGGGTGTTGGTGCAAGTCGCGTGCGGGATCTTTTTAAACTTGCTAAGCACACGGCGCCAGCGATTATTTTCATTGATGAAATTGATGCGGTAGGGCGCGTGCGAGGAACCGGTGTTGGTGGAGGAAATGACGAACGTGAGCAGACACTCAACCAAATCTTGGTGGAGATGGATGGATTTGAACCAACCGAGAAGGTAATTGTGATGGCAGCGACGAATCGTCCTGATGTGCTTGATCCGGCACTTTTGCGTCCCGGACGTTTTGATCGCCGCGTGATACTCGATTTGCCTGATCGCAATGATCGCGAGGAGATTTTGAAGTTGCATTCACGCAAGAAACCGTTTGCCGAAGATGTGAATTTGCGGGTGATAGCCGAGCGAACTCCCGGATTCTCTGGCGCCGATCTTTATTCTCTGATGAATGAAGGAGCGATTCTTGCTGCACGCGAAAATCGCACCAAAGTGTCGCAATATGATTTGATTCGGGCGATTGAGAAAGTGATGTTGGGTCCTGAACGCAAGAGCCATTTGTTGTCGGTGAAAGAAAAAGAGATTACCGCGTATCACGAAGCAGGGCACGCACTAGTTGCCTCGGTACTCCCATTTGCCGATCCGGTGCATAAGATTTCAATTATTTCTCGCGGACGGGCGGGAGGATACACGCTTAAACTTCCGCTTGAAGATCGCCGTCTCCAGTCTCGCAGAGAATTTCTGGATGATATTTCTGTTTCGCTTGCCGGTTTTGTTGCGGAGCAAATGATGTTTAATGACGTAACGACTGGTCCCTCAAATGATTTGCAGGTGGCAAGTGCGCTGACGCGCGACATGGTGACTAAATATGGCATGTCGGAGAAACTCGGTCCGATTGCCTATGAAGCATCAGCAGGAGTGCTCTACGGTAAACCATTTGCAGAGCGTGAATATTCCGAACGGATAAGTGCCGAGATTGATTCAGAGGTGTCTCATATTGTCGAAGGTGCTCTGAAGAAAGCGACTGATGTTTTGACAAAGCATAAAAAAGCACTGCAAGCGATTGCGGGGCGATTGATTGAAGTGGAGACAATCGAGCGCGATGATTTTGAAAAACTATTGATTGCAAACGGTATTGTGCCGAAACGAAAAGCGGAGATTGAGCACAAGGTGTAGTGTTGACGTTTGAAAAGCCTATGTGATAAGGTGTGGATTGGTTTTGTCGTATCTACACTCCAAACTCCAACCTCAACTCCAGTCAAAACCTATGACGACCCTAACTGTTCCTTGTTCGCAATGGAAGAACCTTTTGGACGAAGCCGCGGATCTGACAGCTGCGGAAGCAGTGATACAAAGAGCCCTGCTCGCATCTCGGGAGGAACTGCTCGAGTTCCTTCACGCATTGTTTCTCGAATACGTTGGCCCTGATGGGGCCGGTGGAGGGTGCAATGGCACTCGCGACCGCATCCAACAGGTTGCTCGGGTGATTCACCTGAACGACGTTGACCTCGAAGGTCTCGGTCTCAATCCGCACGATTTTCGTGCGACGATCTTCTCTCACTGACTTCGAGTTCTTCTCGTGCGCGCCGCGTGCCCTTTCAGGGCCGCGGCGTTTGTTTTTATGTATCGTCACGAGTCACAAAGTATTTTGTCCGCTGTCTTGGAGTCTCACTGCTCGCTCGATTAACTCGCTCCGCTTTGAGAACCCACGGTTCTCAACGTCCCTCGAAGACTCGGGACTGCTCTCCGACACGGGAAACTCCCGTTTCCCGACCCCTTCCCATCGTTCGAGTCCAAGAGGACTCACTCGCTTCGCTCATTCCGCCCTCTTGGACTCGCCCGCGACTCAAAATTCGCTACCGCTCATTTTGGTCTGGGCACCAGCTCGCTTGTTTTTTCTATCGAAAAAACATAGCTCCGCTGTTCGAGTCCAGACGCAACTGAAGAAGTTCAGTTGCTTAGGTCTGATACTCGCCGACTCGTATCCGCCCTCTTGGACTCGAACCAAGGACCTACGAGGTATAAGCTCGTTGCTCTAACCAGCTGAGCTAAGGGCGGGTGTGTAGAAAAGAGTATAGCAGTAAATTTTTTAAAGCAAACTTTTTGTCTTTTGTTAAGTTGCTTAATCAAGCTGGCGGGAGTAGTCTTCTTGGTTAGGAGGTGAATTATGAATCCCAAAGTGTTCTATAGGTATTGCAGGGAACTGGTTATGCTCCCTCAATCTCGATGGGTAGTCCGATTCGGTCCAAAGCTTGAGATCCGTCTCATGCCGACTCTCGGTACCGTCCCGGAGTTGTTTGATCCGGTACTCCCACTCTTGGCGGTTGCGATTGATGTTAAAGGTGAGAGAGAAATATACAAGGATGATCCGTGGATTGCCGCAGACGCTCTTGAACTTCCTTCCACTTTTGCTTCGCGGTTGATCATTGCTTCTACGCAAGCGAAAGGTCTTTCAAGTCCGATTTGTGAGGAGAGGGAGAATTTGATTTCTGCGCTTTGTGTCAGAACGAATCGAGTGCCACGGTGTGCGAATTAGCCACAAGGTGTTTGTGCGTTTTGGGCGCCCTGCAATGCAGGGCGCCCATTCCTTTCTCTAACTATTCGAAATGAATCGCATCTTGCCGTTCGAGTCTCTCTTTCAAAAGGGAATGTTTTGTGAGCATCGGATCTGTATCTATAATCGCTCGCGCTTCGGTTCGTGCAGCTTCCACCATTTTGATATTTTGCAAGGCTTCCATTGCAACGTCAGATACTCCCCATTGTTTTCGTCCGTATAGTTCACCGGTGCCACGAAACTCAAGATCGCGCTCTGCAAGCTCGAATCCGTTTTTTGCCGTTTGTAGTGCTTTGAGGCGAGCAAGCGCAGTTTTTGTCTTGCTTTCGGTGAATACGTAACAGTACGCCTGATCATTTGATCGGATGATGCGCCCGCGCAATTGGTGAAGTTGGGCAAGTCCGAATCGTTCTGCACCCTCGATAATCATGACGGTTGCATTCGGGACGTTTACGCCGACTTCAACCACTGAAGTTGAAACGAGAATTTTTTTCCGTCCGTCTTTAAACATATCCATCACTTTTTCTTTGTCGTCATTTTTCATTTTGCTGTGGAGTATGTCAATTTCATATTCGGGAAATACTTCTTTTTTCAGACGGGTTGCTTCAGCGATGGCGGATTTTGCCTGCAGTGCAAGTTCTTTTGTCGGATCGGGTTCGTCAATACGAGGGCAGATCACAAATGCCTGACGTCCTAGAGCAAGTTGTTTTCGCACTTTTTCGTACACTTCATTTCGATTTTCGGGATCGATGATTTCGGTGATAACCGGTTTTCGCCCTACAGGCATTTCATCCAATACTGATAAATCGAGATCGCCGTAAATGGTGAGTGCGAGTGTGCGCGGAATTGGAGTTGCGGTCATGGAAAGGAGGTGTGGTTTCAACTCTTCTTTGGTGGTGAGTTTTTGTCTCTGCAGAGTGCCAAACCGATGTTGTTCATCGATAATCACAAATGCGAGGTGTTTGAACTTCACACTTTTTTGAATCAGGGCATGTGTGCCGACAAGAATTGGAATCTCTCCATTACCCACCCATTTAAGCAGTTGTGTGCGCGATATGTCGGTTGATCCGTGCGGATTTACTTTTGAGGGGAATTTCCGACAACCACTTCCGGTAATGAGGCCAACATTGACCCCAAGATGCGCGAAATATCCCACAAATGATTCAAACTGTTGTTTCGCAAGAACTTCGGTTGGGACCATGTAAGCAACTTGTAGATGCCCAAAATCTTGTCCCGAAGGGCGACTGGTGATGACGGCATATGCGGTTGTGGCGGCCACTGCCGTTTTTCCCGATCCAACATCTCCTTCAAGGAGTCGTGCCATCGGGTGTCCGCGTTTGAAATCAGAAAGAATTGTTTGTATAGACGAGTGTTGTCCTTTGGTTGGAGAGAATGGAAAACGAGATATGAATGATTGCAGAGATTCTTTTGATGGCTCGATTACGAATGCCTTTTCGCGCTCGAATTCTTTCCGCGCGCGCTGTTTCTCAAGTTGTATGAAAAATATTTCTTCAAATGCGAATCGTTTTCTTGCCGCCTGCGCATCCTTTTCGTTTTTTGGGGTATGAATCCAGATAAGCGCCGTGCGGAGAGTGGGGAGGTGATAGCGCGCTAGTATTTCTTCAGGAATATCTTCAGTGAGCCTGTCGAGTATTCCTGCTTGGAGAACTTTTTGTACGGCGTGATAGAGCCAATTTGACGTGATCCCTCTCGTCTCGGGATATACCGGATGGAGCGCGTGGAGTTCGTGCTCGGCGCCGAACAAGTTTTCTGAAGTTGAAGGAATCCGTTCAACTCGCTCGGCTTTTGGGTTTGAGAAATATTTTACTCCTTTGCGTTCCGCAACATTTCCTTCAATGCGCACGAGTGTTCCTTCGCCGAGCATTTTTGCCAGATACGGCTGGTGAAACCAGATTATTTTTATCGAGCCCGTGTCATCGGTCAGGATTCCTTCCGCCATAGGGATTCGTTTGTGAAATGCTTTGAGGGTTTTCAGTCCGTGGATTCTGCCGTAGACGACGGCGCTTGAACCGGTTTGAAGCGAGGCTATGGTTTTTGTCTCCGAATTTTTTTCGTAGCGGGAAGGAAAGTGATGCAAGAGGTCGTCAGCGGTTTGTATACCGAGCTTCGTGAGAGCCTTTTTCTGCGCGGGGCGGATTTGGAGCAGTGTATCGAGGGGAGTCGGGGAGTGCATAACAGACATTGTACCGCGTCTGACGCCGGATTCTCTAGGTGTATCCCGAGTCGATGCTTTTCCACAACACACCTCGTAGTATCTATTGTAGACTTAGAAAGTTACTAGCTCTCTTTTTGTATATGGGAAACCAGCGATATATACAAGCAGTAGCGGGGACTTTCTTGTTTCTGCTTATGTTTTGTGGCGTCTCCGTTGTCTATGCATCGGATGATCACGATTCTCATTGGGATTGGGGCGATCAGGGTGGTCGATATTCTTTTTGTGATCAAAATTGGGGCGGGTGGTGGAATAGGTTTAATTTTTGCAATGATAGGCACAGTGAAAAGCCGCCGCTTGTATATTTGTTTGCTACTAAATATGCGATTAAAGCAGGAAAGTCGACGACCTTGTATTGGGATGCAAAGCGCGCTGACAGCTGTACTGTTTCAGGAAGCGGGTGGAGTGGTAGTCGGCCTATAAAGGCAGAAGAAATTGTTAGTCCTGCAGTTACCACTACCTACATAATTACTTGTACCAACACATTTGGAAGTTATACCGATTCGGCTACGATTACCGTTAAAGGAGTAATTCCGCCACCCCCACCTCCTCCTGCGCCAGAACTTTCTCTGGGCGCTCTTCCGCTTATTGTGATTGTGGGCAACACATCGACATTGTCGTGGTCTTCGACAAATGCAACTACTTGTGAAGCTTCAGGCGGCTGGAGTGGTACGAAAATTTTGTCGAGCAATGAAATTGTTGCTATTTCTGCCACTACGACATATTCGCTTGCCTGCGGCAATGGAATTGCGACAACCAGCAAATCGGTAACCGTTGATGCTGTTATTCCTCCGCCTCCTCCAGTTGATGCGTGCCTCAATATCGAAGGAGTGCAGGAAACTATTCCCAATGGATATCATCTCGATAGCGGTCAATGTGTCCCAGATATACCCGAGACTCTTGATCTTTGTTCAAATATTGAAGGAGAACAGACGACTATTCCGGACGGGTATCACGCAGAGGGAAGCGAGTGTCTTCCAGATGCGGTGCCCCCAACAGGTATAGATCATGTGGTGATTAATGAAGTGTATTACGATGTGGATGCTGTGCATGGAGTTGAGACTACTGGTTCAAACAATAATGAATGGATTGAGTTGTATAACGGCACAGGCGCACCGGTTGATATTGGCGGATGGAAGATTTCTGACGCGAACGCCACTGATACATTGCCGAGCATTATTTTACCGGACGGCGGTTCTGTAATCATTACAGGGACTTCTACCACCGCTTCATTCTGGGATTTCCACGGGGCACCCGTTATCGTACTCAACAGTGCTATTGGCAATAGTCTTTCGAACACAGGGGATGTAGTCTATCTCTCAAATATATCAGGCGTAGTGGACGCGGTAAGTTATGGGGAAAACACAGATGCTTTTAGTCCTTCTGTGATAGATGTTGTTGAGGGGCACTCAATACAGCGTATTGATCCAGATGTTGATACTGACACAGCGACTGATTGGGAGGGTTCTGAAGTTCCCACATCAGGGAGTTTAGGGCCGGTGGTGCCGATTTAGAGAATTCTGAAGCTAAAGTTGTAACGAGAAAACCATCACGATTGGGAGGAGTGCAACAATAATTTGGAGCGCCAAGATCATAGACGTTTGTTTTGGTGCGTGGGGAAACCATTTAACGGCAAAGAATCCCAACATAAAAGGTTCAAGTAAGAGCCAGAGTTGGAAGAGATGCGCGCCGACACCTTCGTCTGCGTTTGGATCAGGGGTCGGCATACCGTTTAATGCAATGTAGGGGAGAATATATGCGAGAAACAGGAGAGGAATTATTATTGGGATCCACGCGCTCGGTTTTTTGAGGAGAGAAAGCATGTCCTTATTGTAACGCTTTTTGAGATTCTTTGGTTACGTGGTTATTGTGAAGGTTATTGACCAAGTGGCATTATTTATGTTATAATTATATCAGACTTCAGACAACCTGAATTCTTTTGCAACAACCCCGAAAGGAAAAAAAGAAAGTGAAAGCTCAAAAACTACTCTCGCTGGTGACTGCAGTCGTCGCCCTCGTCGCTACTGGCTGCCAAGAAACTCGGATCGAACAGTCGAGTGTCCTCTATGAGTCGGCAACGATCCTGTCCGCGGTGCACACACCCTCACATCACAAATTGGGGGTCAAGGCCACCACGGCCGACAAAGAAGATTTGGTTGGCATTGATTTTGGCGGCAACCTCGGGCTGAATTTGGGGAACGGCATGCAGGTGAGCGCTGTTGAGGTCCCTGAAAAGTTTGCCGTCGTCTTTGACTGCGAACACGGTCAATTTATCGTCCAACGCAAAGAGCTCTACGATAAGCTCAAAGGCGTCGTCGGGAAACGAGTGGTTGTCTCCTACAAGGAGAACTACCGAGTCACCTACGACAAGGATGATACGGGGAAGAAAGTTGAGACCTCGCGGGTCTTAATTGGCTACGATTTCATCAATGCATCTGTCGTCGAGAAGGCGGAAAAGTAACGTCGGTTGGTTCGTGCAGACCCTGCTTTTAGCGCAAGCTATCGGCAGGGTTTTTGTTTAGACACGAAAGATAGTGGAAAAGGCCCTGAAGTGTCTTGTATAAACGAAGTTTGGTAATATAGAATAATAGAATAACAGTATTAAAATATGACGCCAAAAAATACAATTTGTCTCTGGTTTAATAAAGATGCGGAAACTGCAGCGAATTTTTATGCCGCTACTTTTCCCGAGAGTTATATAGGTGCTGTTTTTCATGCGCCCAGCGATTTTCCGAGTGGCAAGAAAGGCGACGTGCTGACGGTTGAGTTCACCGTCTGCGGAATTCCGTGTGTCGGTCTGAATGGTGGTCCGGCATTCAAACAAAGTGAAGCATTTTCCTTTCAGATTGCAACGGACAATCAGGAAGAAACTGATCGCTATTGGAACGCAATTGTTCAGAATGGCGGTCAGGAGAGCGAGTGCGGGTGGTGCAAAGACCGCTGGGGAGTATCATGGCAAATTACGCCGCGCACACTAGTTCAGGCATTCACAGCTGGTGGTGCAGAAGCAAAACGTGCTTTTGACGCAATGATGACAATGGGCAAAATCGACGTCTCTGCTATTGATGCTGCGCGGCGAGGCTAAAATCGTCCGCCAATTGTGCAAGAAAATTTATTTTATTGTTTTCTCTGTTCAACAAAAAACGCCCTGAAGGGTTATTTTTGGATAAGGTGAGTTGAAGTTGGAGTTTGTTCTTACGTCAATTAGAACGGTTTTGCAATCTTTTCCTCATCCACTTTTACTTGGTGTGAATCAATCAATGACTTCAGATGACTCCTGAAAGCTTGCATCGAAATTTTTCCTTCTCTTGCGTCGGAGAGAACTTGAAAACTTTCAGCCTTATTTAGTTTTAACCCAAGCGCGATGACACCCATATTGAAACCAAGCTGAACCTTTCTCTCTTCGGATAGATCATCCCAATGTTCTACTTGTGTAAAACGAAGCACTTGTTCGCACCCATGAATAATAAAATCATCCATACCGATAAAGGTAACCTTTCTTACGAAGAATATCAATTACGCAATACCAGATTTTCTTGGCAGGGAGAGTGGAAGTTTCGAAGCTTACAGCTTCAGTATCCGTTTCTGATTTTTTATTCGCCTTCGGCTCTAAAAAATCTAGAGAACGGCTTCGAATCCCACACGCAGGCATAACATGCCTGCTCCTCTCCGTTAACAAAATTGGCCGCTTGCGCGGCTCAATTTTCGTAAAAACGGGCTACTCGGGTATGGTACCCAGAGATTTAAGCCTTGTAATGGTATTCTAGCGCATTTTCTGCTGAGACGCCGAGGTACGTGGGTCGGGGGGTCTAGTTTCCAGAAAGTTACAAAAGTGACACAGGAACGGGACACTCATGTGTCACTTTTTTATCCCATCAAACAGAGAACTAAAATCGAGACCTAGTCGGAGCATTTCGCTACGAAGATGGAGCAGTCCTTGCCACGCTTTCTTGTGGCACACCCGGAATGGCTTCCCTGAACCGCACAAACAGGACCGTTCCGCGCTTGGTTTTCGTAGTTGCTTATGGTACTCCTTCCAATTCAGATCCTTCCGCATCGACGGTAAAACCTCCGCAATGTCCTCTACCGTTTGAGGAGTAGTATCTTCTGCATAAAATTCAAGTAACCCCATGCTGCCATGTGAATAGTCGCCCCATGGCCAAATGCGATGGTGTTCATAGTGAACGAGTCCATACAAATACGGTACCGCCAGTTCCTCAACAAATACAAATAGGTCTGAACTCGGCGGAAACTTTCGCTTTTCAATTTGTTTTACACATACACACACAGTGCCATCCTTATTTCGATGAAGCGTTCGCAAATCAGTTAGCCCTAACTTTTCGGCGATGACTTCAGTGCGTCCTCCGATTTCATACAGTGCTGGCACACGACTCGAGTTAGGATTTGTTGCCGTGATTCGTACTTGAAAACTATCCTTTAGCGGCTTGCCATCATAAACCGCATCCATCTCCAGAGTGCCCTCTACCGTGCCAGACCCTGTTCTTTTAAGTCCTGGATATCGTGTTTTTACTGCCGATATTTCTTCATCGGAGAATGCCGTGGACATGGCTACTGTGCCCAAGGACCGGATGGATTATTGATAACAGTAGGACCGGTTGTCGCATAAGACTTTTGTGACAACGGCGTTGCTGTGGAATGGCGGTCAAGAGTACCCGCCTTAAGCGTGATCTCGCCCTTGTATTGTGTTCGTGCACTCGCCGCTTCATCTGCCCATGTACCTAGGTTGTTGCGGCCATCGTTGTTTACCCAATCGTAGGTTTTGCAGACCGAGGAAAGCGGCTGTCCGTTTGCTAGGTAGATATTATCTAGCGGATTGATACCTTGCGCATCAGTTTTGTTCTCTTGGTCTTTGACGTTATGAATGTAGAGGCCAATAATTGCATTGCCGCGCTCCCAGCTGGTGCGGATTTCATAATCGACCCATGGGCGCTGTGATGTCTCTGCGCCAATCAGCACAACCGTAACCGAGGTGCCTTCAAGTTGTTCCTTAATCCAGTTTTCTATTGCCTTATCGCCCTTGCGTTTAATTTCCTCCCATGCCGCAGCGTCAATGAATCCGTACTCGTCCTCGTTTGGAAGAAGGTCACTGTTGCGTACCTGGCCAGCTCGCCAGGCATCGCGCTCGTAATGGAAACTGAAGAATATTTTTCGAGTCATAGTTTTAGATAAATATAAATATAATAATGTGCGCTACTGCCAACCCTCCGTAGAACAGCCGCATCGTTTCCGAGAATGCACATCCACCGACAGTTACCTCCTTCTCAAATGGCTTCGTGTTCATAGAGAAATCTGTGTTGTCACCTTCCGATGTGCTTACGCGCTCGTAGAGTTTGATGAATAAACGTTCTCGGGAAAGATAGTAGCTATCAAGTCGCCAAAACAGGACGAGGACTACCAATGAGATTAGGAGGTATAACGGATCCACCTCCTTGAAGGTCAATGCGAACAGAGCGCCGACAATGGTGACCGCCCAGCCCTTCAGTAGAAACGAGTTGCCGGCCATCCGGTTGATGGTCGACTGAATGAATTCGAGGTGTTTGAGTTTTGCTTCCATATGTTTAGTACAGGTCAGGCGGCAGAACTCCCATCACCACACCTTGAATAATGCAGTTATCTGTTAATACGATCGGCGTGTGCGGATCGGACGACTTCGGGCGAAGAATCACCACGCCGTTTTTTCGTTCCAGTATCTTTACCGTCGCTTCGTCGTTGATGAGCGCGACAACGATCTGGCCGTCGTCTGCGGACCCCTGCTGACGGACGAGCACGATACTTCCATCATCAATACTCACACCGCTAACCCTCGCTTGGTTCATCGACGTACCGACTACACGGAGCAAAAAGTACGTAGACCCGGGACGTGCAAGCGCGGTTGAGACCGATATGATTGCTTCGACATTTTCCTCCGCAAGCATAGGTGCACCGGCGGCGATGCCGCCGACAAGTGGCACCTCAACGGTGGAGACCGAGGAGTTGGATTCGAGACTCGGACTAGTGAGTCGAATTCTTCGTCCTGCGCGCCGAATCAGTCCGGCCTTCTCAAGACGCTCAAGAGAAAGGACGGCAGAGCGCGGGGACGATCGCTCGGTGACCTCGTTTATCTCCCGCAGGGTAGGCGCATCAAGACCGTGAACCAGGCGGTTCCGGATGAGGGTATAGACCTTCTTATCGCTCTCGCTGAGGTGATCTAGCATAGGTATAAACAAGTATACACCCAAGTGGACTTTTTTGCAAGGGCTTGCTAGACTATAGATATGGCAAAACAGCGCATTTACCTCACTGACATCATGTGCCATGTCCGAAATCACCACCAAACCGGCAGTTTTGCCAAGGCCACAAAAAAGGGGCGCATGTATTCGCCTCTGCCTGAAAATTACGCAAAGACAGATGTTGACCCCGTAAACCACACCTTCAAATTTCGGTTTCAGCTCCCTTCTGATCTGGTCGACCTCATTAAGCGTGGCGAAGCCGAGTTGGTCATGCCGAAAGATGGCCTGTTTATTTTTGCCGGACCAGACACGCAGGAAATGGTTAAGAAAATGGGTCGAAAGGAACGCCGTCAACTTATCCACCGCAGCCGTACTTGGCACGCTGATAAGAAAGAGTAAAATGTAAGTATAACTGAATATTACAGGTGGTGCCTCGCACTCGTTGCCACGCCCACTTCGTAGAGAAAGCCTGATGAATCAGCATTGCTGGTTCCCCGAGTCTTCTTAGCGAAGTGGGCTTTCTCGTTATTAGCAAATTAATAACGCGAAATATGAGCAAAGACATAAACATTGTGTACGTGCCGGTCAAAGATCTTAAACCGGCAACTTACAACCCTCGCAAAATCTCCGACGAAGCGCTCGCACAACTCAAAGAGAGCATCACGAGATTCAAAATGGTCGATCCGATCATCGTGAATTCAGCGCCAAAACGAGATGGCGTTGTGGTCGGCGGCCACCAGCGGCTCCGCGCCGCTAAAGAGCTGGGACATAAAACCGTACCAGTCGTGTACGTGAACATTCCAAGCATCGAGAAAGAAAAGGAATTAAATCTCCGCCTCAATCGTAATACCGGTGAGTGGGATTTCTCCAAGCTAAAGGCCTTCGACCTAGAGCTGTTGCTCGACATCGGATTCGACGACAGCGACCTCACCAACATCTGGGATGAGAATCTCGAAACTGAGGACGACGGTTTCGACGTCGAAAAGGAACTCGCCAAAATCACGAAGCCGAAAACGAAACTCGGCGACCTCTATCAGCTCGGAGCGCATCGCCTCATCTGCGGTGACTCCACCGATCCAACGGTGCTTAAAAAACTCATCGGCAAGGATGCGGTGTCGATGATATACAGCGACCCCGTGTACAACATCGGTATCGACTACAACAAAGGCATCGGTGGCAAGAAGTCATACGGCGGCACTGTGAATGACAAGCGCACGGACACTGAGTACAAAACATTTCTCCGCACAACATTGGTTAACGCGCTTGCCGTCTCCAAGCCCGACACGCATGTGTATTACTGGTGCGACGAATCGTACATCTGGCTCATCCAAGAGCTGTACCGCGAACTCGGTATAGAGAATAAACGCGTATGCATGTGGATCAAGAACGGCCACAATCCGACTCCGGGTGTCGCGTTCAACAAGTGCTACGAGCCCTGTGTGTATGGCGTGCGCGGAAGACCCTATCTCACCAAAGGCATCGACAATCTCAACGAGGTGTTCAACAAGGAACTCACGACTGGCAACCGGCTCATCGATGACATTCTCGACCTTCTTAACATCTGGCTCGTAAAGCGGATGGCAGGACAGGACTACCAGCACGCCACGGCAAAACCGCCCACTCTCCACGAAAAAGCCATCCGGCGTTGCACTTGTCCGAGTGATCTCATTCTCGATTCGTTCGGTGGATCGGGCAGCACCTTAATAGCAGCAGAACAACTGAAGCGACGCTCCGCCCTAGTCGAATTGGAGCCGATATTCTGCGACCTCATCATCAAGCGATATGAAGCACTCACTCACACAAAAGCCAAAAAGCTCAATTAAGGTCGGCGATGTCTTCCGCATTGGCGATCACATACTCGGTTGCGGCGATGCCCGCGATGCGGACTTCGTGAATCACCTTGTAGGCAAAGCAAAGATCGCCCTCATTCTGAGTGACCCGCCGTATGGGGTGGCGTTCGTCGAGAGCAAGGAGTCGTTTATGAACATCAAAGTGCAAAAAAAGATTCTCAACGACGGGATCGTCTCAGAATCACAGTACGCGCAATTCACCAAGGACTGGCTCGTGCCGATCATGCCACATCTCGCAAGCAAGAACAGCGTTTACATCTTCAACTCTGACAAAATGCTTTTCGCTCTGCGCGAGGGCATGGAGCGCTCCGGCATTCGCTTTTCACAGCTACTTGTATGGATCAAAAACCACGCCATCGTCGGACGTAAGGATTATCTCCCCCAACACGAACTGGTGGCATACGGCTGGCACGGCACGCACGAGTTCAAAAAAGCAAAAGATAAATCCATCCTCATCTACCCAAAACCCAACAAGAGCCCGCTGCACCCGACTCAAAAACCAGTGGGATTACTGCGTCGTCTTGTGCTCAACAGCTCCGACATTAAAAGCGTGGTGTACGACTGTTTCGCAGGGTCGGGGTCGACCGGAATCGCGGCGGAGCAATGCAAACGTCGGAGCATTCTCATCGAGCGGGACGAGGAATACTGCCAGACCATTATAAACCGCTTCGAGCGTGAGTTCGGGTTTAAAGCAACAAAGGTATGAAAAAAGACAAGACAGGAGACCTTTTCTTAGAACAGCTCCGAAAAATACCGATTGTACAGGTCGCATGTGAGAAAGTCGGCGTCTCTCGCAATACCGTATATCGATGGCGAAAGGAAGATCCAGAGTTTGCAAAAACAATGGACGAGGCCCTTGCCGACGGCGAAGCGGTCATCAACGATATGAGCGAGTCGCAGCTCCTCTCCAAGATTAAGAATGGCGAGTGGCCGCCGATTGCGTTTTGGCTTCGTAAGCGACACCCGAAATTCAAGGATCGTCTTGAGGTCGTCTCGACCATTGCGGCGCAGGAAGAACTAACTGATGAAGAGGAAGCTGTTGTCAGAGTAGCGTTGCGCCTGGGATCGGTATCAATCAAACCGCCACCTTCAGAGGAAGATAAAAAAACATGAGCCAAGTAGCTAACAAGCAAAATAATACTCTTCCGGCGGATATTGCCGACAGAATGTTCCATGATCGGCGGATTCGCACTGCCATTACCCGACAGAGCCACTTCATGTTTTTTCACTTCTACTTTGCTCACTACGTGAAATACCAGACGGCAGATTTCCAGCGCGAGATGTTTGCGCTTACCGAACAACAGGAGATACGAAACTTATTCGTCGTAGCGTTTCGCGGATCGGCAAAATCGACCATCTTCACCACCTCCTACCCCGTCTGGGCAATCCTCGGTGAACAGCAGAAAAAGTTCGTTCTGATCTTGTGCCAAACACAGGCACAAGCAAAACAGCACATGATGAATCTACGGAGAGAGTTGGAAAATAATTCATTGCTAAAAAATGACCTCGGCCCTTTCCAGGAAGAAAATAATGAGTGGGGATCTTCGTCGTTAGTCTTTTCTAACCACGACGCACGCATCACTGCCGTATCATCTGAACAAAGTATCCGCGGATTGCGCCATAACCAGTATCGCCCCGACCTCATCATCGGCGACGATCTTGAAGATATCGCCTCCACTAAAACGCGCGAGGGACGAAATAAGACATATCAGTGGCTCACCGGCGAGGTGGTTCCTGCTGGTGACCGAAATACACGACTGGTGATTGTCGGAAACCTTCTCCATGAGGATTCAACACTGATGCGGCTAAGAGAAGATATTGAAAAGAGCCGGCTCACTGGAGTTTTTAAAATGTATCCGCTCATAAAAGACGGAGTCATTCTCTGGCCAGGCAAGTACCCGGAAATGAAAGATGTGGAGGAAGAAAAGCAGAAAGCCGCCAATGAGTACGCATGGCAAAGAGAATATCTGCTCAATATTGTTCCGAGCGACGAGCAGGTAATCCACCGCGAGTGGATACGATGCTACGATGTTGTTCCGCCACCAATTCGATTCCGTAGCGGATATTCATCACATATGGAAATCAGGATTGGCATCGATCCGGCAATATCAAAGAACGACGCGGCAGATTATACGGCGATGGTGCCAGGTCTTCTATATGAATTAGAGGACGGATATCGAATCTATATTCTCCCCAAAATTATCAACCGTCGGATGAGCTTCCCTGAAACAGTGGAGATGTGCAAAACACTCGACAAAAGTTATAGCGAGGACGGTAACCGACCAACATTTGTGATTGAAGATGTGGCGTATCAGAAAGCACTCCCACAGCAGTTGGAAAACGAGGGGCTATGGAATGTGAAAACGACACGTCCAGGCAATCATGATAAACGTAGTCGGCTGGCTCTTACCGGAAATCTCATCAAAACTGGCAAGATACTCTTCCCCCGAGAAGGCGCGGAACAACTTATCCAGCAACTTGTGCATTTCACTGTTGAGAGGCATGACGATCTTGCCGATGCCTTTGCAAATTTAGTGCTTAGTGCCACCGAAGATCCGCCATGTGTTCCGCGCATATACTTTCTGTAGTTGAGATGAACTTTCTTTCCAGCACATAATGTCTAAGGTTCTACTGAATTTTTCCTCATACTGTTTTGACCGTGCTCTACTCGTATTTCTCTATATAGTTCAAGCAATTTATCAGCAATCGCTCCGCTACGAAATTGCTCGGCTGTTTTGCGTGCCGCTCCAGCCATCGCAAGTCGCTTCTCAGGATTAGAAATGAGATCCCGCACTCTTTCTTGTGCCTCCTCGTTTGAGGAAACCAAAAAGCCGTTTTCTCCATTCTTGATTATCTCCGGGGCCACGCCAACAGAATACGATATTGGCACAAGACCCTGCGACATCCCCTCAATGAGACTCAGAGAAAATCCTTCATACCGAGATGAGATAAAGAGAATACTTCCATAACGACGGGACAAAACATCAGGAATGAGATCTTTGCGTATGTTGGTATGCATATAGTGGGCCGGAAATGCGACCCGCAACCACTCTTTTAGTTTTTTATTAGTTGTCATGCAAATCGTCGTCTTGGGTATATCTGGAAAAGATCGGTAAAGTCCGATTAAACGATCGAGACCTTTGAGCTTGAGCGTAAAAACGTCTCCGCCGAGACGGCCAAGAAAAACGATATGCGGATCAGAGGCAACGGGCGATTCTTTTCTTTCGAACCAGTAATCTTCAATCGCGTTATGAACAACTTTGATCCTCTCCGGCAATACTCCCATATCAGTAAGTTCTCCTTGTACGTGTTCTGAAGTTGCTATACATCTCGTCACACGCGTGGCTACCAACTTTTCCATATCAGCGATATCTCGGAGTGGCCGGAAGGTCTCAAGCTCAAGGCCCGAAATGATACCGAGGTCACGTAGCTCGTGCCAAATCGCTATCTCGTTCGATAAAAGTGCGGATGTTTTTGGTGTACTTTGGAGAAACCCGATAGTCGTAGAACCGAAATGACTGACCAGTGGTGTTTTGAAAGAGAGGAACGGCAAGGGTGTGTATGTAGTTCCTTGAATTATGTGATATCGCAAAATATCATCTTTATGTTCAAGCAAAGAATGAAAGAAGAGAATATTTGAAAGCCCCCGCATATGTATTGGCGCATCGGCAAGCTGCCAGCGCGGATAAAAATTGCGGACGGTAGCACCCCGCTCTTTGAGAGCCATCGCCATAATCTGATTTATATGATGCGCTCCGGTTGCGATACGTTTTTCATTGTGGATCATCGCCACCTTCATGCCATTTCCCGGTTTTGGCGCGTTTTCACTCTTCCGGCTGGATAAGTGGCGCAATCCTCTCATAAAGGAATTTGTTGCTTTATATGCCCGACGAGTCAGGCTGTGATTTGTTTTTGTGTTCATAAAATAATTTACGCACTTCTTACCGAAAGTTTTCTTCGGTAAAAGAATTTACGCAATTCCTCGGCAACAATTACTGATGCCGCTACCGGAATGATCAGAAGCCACTCCGAAAGTTCAAGCGGAACGGTGCGAAGAATCTTTTGCATAACTGGAGCATATATAGCAGCTATTTGGAGCGCGATAACTACAAAGGTTGCGCCGACCAAATATTTGTTTGAGAACCAATCCATACTGAATATCGACTTATTTTCTGAACGGCAATTCCACGCATTGAACCATTGAAAGGCGGCGAGTACGGTAAGCGATATCGTCCATGCTTTGGCAATATCAGTTTCAAAATGCTGGCTGAAAAGAAAGAGGGTTCCGATCATCATGGGTAGTGCCATGAAAGCCATTCGTTGAATCATGAGCGAGTCAACAATGTACTTTTTCGGATGCTCAAATCTTCCTGATAAAAGCCCCTCCTCCTTCGGTTCCATAGCCAGAGCTACATCAAGAAATCCGTCGGTTACGAAGTTGAGCCAGATAATCTGAGCCGCAAGAATTGGCAATGGATATCCAAGAAAAAGGGCGACTGAAATCACCAGAACTTCGCCGGTACTGGTCGAGAAGAGATATAGGATGACCTTTTTTATCGTCTTGTATATGCTCCTACCTTCCTCAATTGCCGAAATAATGCTCCCAAAATTATCATCGAGCAGAACTATGTCCGAAGCTTCTTTTGCAACTTCTGTGCCGATCTTGCCCATAGAAACTCCGAGATCAGCGGCAACGAGGGATGGAGCGTCATTAACCCCGTCTCCAGTCATCGCAACAATTTCGCCACGCTTCTTGTAGGCGTTGATAATCTGCATCTTGTGTTCCGGCGTCACCCTAGCAAAAACCGTTGTACTCGCGAGCTTGTCGGCAAGTTCAACATCATACATTTTTTCAATTTCGTCTCCGGTCAAAACCGTATCTCCGTCTTGATATATACCCGCCTCTTTGGCGATAGCTCGTGCAGTTATCTTATGATCCCCCGTAATCATCACCACCCTAATACCGGCGTCTTTCGCACGTTGCATCGCTCCCTTCACTTCAGGTCGGAGCGTATCTTGCATACCGAAGAACCCGACGAAAGAAAGTGAGTGAATTGCTTCGGTTTTCAACTGTTTCGGTGCCTCATGACGAACCGCAACAGCTATAACGCGGAGTCCCTCTTCGGACATGCGGATAAATGTCATCTCAAGCTTATCTTTTTCATTCTTTGAAAGTGGATGATTCTTACCATCACGTCTGATTTCGGTACAAAGCGCGAGTATTGTTTCTGGAGCGCCAGCAACGGTTAAGAGAAGGTTTCCTTCAGTTTGATGGACGGTGGCGTGATACTTCAATTTGTAGTCAAAAGGAATTTCTGAAATAAGAGGTGCTTCTCGTAAAAGATCGTCTTTATGAAAGCCTATCTTCTCGGCAAAAACGAGCATAGCAGCTTCGGTCGGATCTCCAGCGATTCGCCACTCTTTTGCTTCTTCGGCGTACAAAAGCCTAGCGCTGGCGACGAGCGAAGCGACTTTCCCTAGATATAGCAATTCATTGTGGTTTGCCGAATTGACAATGTTCTCATCAAGTTTGATTTCACCTTTGGGCTCATACCCGATGCCACCGATTTCAAAGAGATAGCCATCCGTCCATGCTTTGCGAATGACGAGTTCATTTTTCGTAATGGTTCCCGTTTTATCAACCGCGATCACTCGCGCTTGTCCGAGAGCCTCAACTGCTTGGAGTTTCTTCACAAGCGCATTCCGCTTCGACATACGCCAGACGCCAGTTGCAAGCACAAGTGTCATGACAATCGGAAGTCCTTCAGGAATAATTGAAACGGAAAGAGAAACAACCGTCGTAAACATTTCTTTGACTGAGTGGCCAGATAGAATGCCAACGGTAAAAAGGACTGCGCTGATTACAAAAACGGTGACAATAATTGCTCGCGAGAGATAACGAATATTCGCCTTGAGTGGGATTTCCGTATCAATTGTTGAAATTTGTTTTGCAATTCCGCCGATGACTGTTCCAAGACCTGTGGCGACGACAATAGCCCTACCATTTCCAGAAACGATGTTAGTGCCTTTCCAAACCATATTTTTCTGCTCGGCTGTCGGTAAGTCATTACGTTCCAGTACCTCAGTATTTTTGTATATTGGTTCGGACTCTCCGGTAAGAGAAGCCTCGTCTATCTTTAGACTCTGTGAAAGAATGACCCGGGCATCAGATGGGATCCGTTCTCCCTCCTGGAGAATAAGTATGTCACCAGGAACGAGTTCGCGATCAGGAATGATGAACTCTTTCCCGTCTCGAAGAACCGTCGCATTTGTTTCCACAAATTTCTTGAGAGCAAGAAGTGTGTTTTGTGCTTTGCCTTCCTGAATAACACCGACGATGGCGTTAAATAAAAGAACAGCAAGAATGATAGAGCCGTCTATGGTCTCGCCCATAGCAAAAACAACTCCGCTAGCCGCAAGGAGGATGTATATAAGCGGACTTTGGAACTGACTTAAAAAGAGCCGCAGTTTTGAGTGCGGCTTTTCTTCGGGGAGACTGTTTGCGCCGTATTGCTTGAGACGTTCGCTTGCTACCTCAAGAGATAGACCTCGATCTGAACTCTCAAGCTTCTCGAATGTTTTCTCTAATGTAAATGAATACCATGGTCGTGCCATGATATGAATTATAGCTGAATTTCACTTTTATTTCAGCAGATCTATTTCTTGAACCACACAAACCCTAAGTAGATGCCGATAACGACGGCGACTACCACGAGCATCGTTGTGTACCCAACAAATACCTGCGGCCAATTCGCTCCGATTACGATACCGATCGCAAGCATCGAGAGCTTCAAGAGACCAATCTGCCGCCACTTGTACGAACCATTAAAAATGTTCATACTTATAGTATATACCCTCCGAATTAATACTGATAGATAAGAAAGTGGTTTTGGGTGGATAGAACTCAAATCTATCTCATAGCGCGGATGCCAACGAAACAACTATAAAAATCCCCACGGCGTTCAGTACGAACGCGAGAAGCATAAACTGCCAGAACTTTATCTTTGAAAGACCCATGAGTCCTATCCCTATCTCATCAGGAAACGGGGACGCGATAATAATCGCCCCAAGCACAGGAAGAAGCCATGCGAAGTAAGGTGTCTTAAATACACTCGATACGTAAGAGTTTCCAAACTTTCTGAATAAAGGCGCGAGCTCTTCAAAGACGCGATCTTTAAGAAAACGGAAGATAAGCAGATCTCCGATGGCTGCGCCAGCTCCTGCGTAAAGTGCAATAAGTATAGGGTTAAACTCCTGAGCGAGATGGAAAAGCACTACTGAAGCAGGTGCAACCGTAAATGTTGAGACAAAGAAGATACCGGTGATTGCGGCACCGAGATAACCATAGCTCCCAATCTGTTTGATGAGCGCGTGAGCAACTGCTGTATCAGCAAGAAAGATAAGCGCAACCAAACTCAGTATGAGAAGCGTTGTATTTTTATATCTCCATTTAGTGGTCTTTTTCATTTTTAGTATTGAGGCCCCACTGCCAGCGTGGTTTTTCTCCTTTTTTATAGCAGACGCGGATAAGGAGGATTGTCAGGAATAAAATCGGCAAGATGAATGTAAACGCAACTTCTCGGGGAGGAGAATTTTCATCTAAGGTGAGTGCAAAGAATGCGACCGAAATCAACCACAGGCCGATGGCGGCCCACCCTTGCCACATCACAGGAACCCAACCCCAGCCGTAGAGCTTTCGCTTAAACCAGTAGTGTTCTGGATTGTCCCTTAAATAAGCTAGGTACTCTTTAAACATTTACGCAAAGTAGCCTACCCACGAGAGGTATGCACCAGCTAGGAGCATGAGACCACCCGCAAACGGGATGAGCTTTAAACTTACCCATTTATCTCCGGCACGATCAACAAAACCCGGGGCGACAACAAACAAAGTTCCCTTGATGAGAAGGCTCCACCCCAAAAGGGTTACTAGTATCTGTGGGAACGTACCCCACACATTGTGTGCGAGTACATGGGCGATACCGACCACCATGCCGACCATACCGAAAAGAAGTACCGCGAGCGCATCCTTCTCGAGCTCACGATAGATCTTGATGTAATATGTGCGGCTTACAAAAACACCGATTGCCACAGCGGAGATGACAGGTCCCCAAAGTTGGGCGAGAAATATTGTTATATCCATACAAATATAAAGATTAAACTAATAATTAATTATATATCCTTTTGAAATCATGAGTTCTTTCCTACAGAACTCATTGCATGCCCGATTGCGGTCTCAAGTTCTTGAGGGATATCCGTGCCTATACGGCACATTTTTCCATTTTTCATGATCAGTTCAACCGCATCAAAACCGGACACGTTATAAATCCACATATAGGGCCAGAACCATAGGCGTATGCCCCAACCGTAATACCAATGATTTTTTACCTGTTTTACCGAACCAATCTCGCTCACCAAAAAGCGTTTGCGAAAAATGCCGTAGCCAAATTTGATTGCCACATTTTGCTCGTCAACGCTTACCTTTAGTGTCCCAAAAGATGCAAGTATGAATACAACAAACACCATAACACCAATTGCAAAGTTGGGCATGTTTGTCTCCGCCGTTATGACTCCGTAAATCCATATGAAGAATGCCAGAGCAACGCACAGAACACCGAGCATGAGATACCCAATTTGAGTGTGTTTGTAGGGAATCATGTTTTCATTTTCTCATAATCCAGCATCATTGGATAGTATTACGGATTACCTTATTCACCCTCTACGGCTAAAACTTAATCGCCTCGTAGTAGTTATTCCGATCATCGATTCTACTTTCTGATTTAAGAAGCGTAGGTAGATCACGGTGGTTGAAATTACTCCAGTTTATTTTGGCAAAAAGCGGTCGGGCAATTGAATACACGATGGCCGTCCCGTCTTTCACATTACCGTATTGATCTTTAACCGGAAGTTGAGACCAGATAATAATGTCGCCAATGGTTGAATTGAGAGGAAAAATCGCTTGAGCTGTTTTTGTTGCCTCGTTATGCATTGTTCCTTTCTGGAGATTGGTCGTGAGATTTTCGTCAGAGTTTATTTTTATGAGAACTCCGGTTACTGATTCTCCGCCCTTGTATCCATATTCAGTGAGCATAGACGGTTTATATGGATCAAGTATTACTTCAACTACCCTCGGCTTTTTGGTGTTGGTCTGCGAACCAAGCGATGTGTTAATGGTGCTCGTTATTCTTTCTTCTAGAGTTTTAGGTTTCGCTGCCACTTGTTCTATCGGGGCAACAGTGGTTTGCGTGCTCTCAGATTCTTGGGCTTGTCCTGCTGAATTATTCGAGGCCACATCCTGACGTGGTTTTGTCTCCATCGTGGCTCCAGCGATAACCAAAAACAGAACCGCAATTCCAATTTTAATCGACCGTCCTATTTGTATTGGAATCTTACTCATCACAAACTGACGCGTTGGCTTGAGAATTACTAAAGCGGCGAGTAAGAGGAAGAGTCCGGGAATAAGGTCTGAGAACAGGGATACGAAGCCGGTGAGAGCCAATAGCACCCCAACGACCCAGCTGATAATTGTGAGGGATTTATTTTTGGTCTTACCCTCTAAAGACACATTTTCGTTTTCCATAAGCAAATAAATTATCTTGATAATGACCCGTACCTTAGCTTCGATTCGGACCCTTGCGAAGCTCGAGTTACCAACAGCTCTTTTGTGAGGGAAATTGGGCTCATTTATTGTAGGTATAGCTCTGTTTGATAAGGGACATTATTTTGGGAATGTCCTCCTCGCGTTCAAGCTTTACTTCATAGTCCCCATTGCCCCAGTGGCCGATTGGCTTCGGTTTCGTGAGGTCGCGAGCGATAGTATCCGGATCATCAAGCTCGCCGCTTGGGATATTGAGAAAAATCTTGAGGGCATCACGAAGTATCACCACATCGCAGAAATTGGTGGTTAGTTTATACGCAATATACTTCGCTTTTGCTTCCTCAATAATCGATTCATCAAGAGCGGAGATCTGCTCCTTGAGCATGGAGAATATTTCTTGCAATTTTGGACTCGCAGATTTGAGATGATCGGCAACGGTATAGTGAATATGATCCTTGAATTCTCGCTTCTGTTTTTCTCCTCGCTCAAATACTTCTGAGGTAGAGATTTTCACCTTTCGTTGAACCTCCGGCTCAACAAGTAAAATATTGTTCTCGTATAGCTGGTAGCGCAGGAGCTCAATGTTCATCGGCAAAAGGTCTGCGGTATCGAGATCGAATTTGTTGTAGCTTTCGGCAACGCAGATCACTCGCGGCGAGGCCCAATCAATATCGGCATCGATATTCATCTTGCGGACAAGTGCTTCAAAATCAGCTTTATGATCCAAGAGCCAGCGAAGATATGAGAGTCCTTGGTTGATGACACTGTCATTCTGTCCCTTCTTGTATTCGATGATTACCGGCGAGCCGTTGTTATCGATTCCGAGGCTGTCGATTCTTCCACCAAAGCTCGTGGAATATTCGGTGGCTAAAAATTTGATATTCAAAATCTCCTCTAAGTTTTTCTCAAAGAGTTTCTGTACGTCTTTTTCAAGACCCACTTTGACAGGGGGTATCTTTTTTGCGGTCTCGTTTTTGGTAAAAAATATAGCCATGAGTATTCATGGCGCGGGGCTTTTCAGGCAACACTAAGCCCCACGCTAGCTTCAGGCCTTGCGGCCCCATACCAGTTTCCCGATATGGCCCTTGGAAGAGTCGCTGAACGTGGGGTTCAGTATCTTCCAAGGGTCTTTGGGCCATGCCCGCCGGATACATCCAGACAAGTTTAGGCCACTCCTATTCAGTTGTACTTCATTAGAATATCAAAATTTTCTTCACAAAACAATGATTCCGGAGGGCTGTGTAAGGATAAAAGTTACCAACTTCTTACCTACTCGGGACGCTCTGGACTCCTGGGGAGGGTTGCGTCATTCCTTAGGTGTATGAAGATAAAAAATCCAACACAAGGGGAAGATTATGAGAAACCAAGGGTCGAGCCAAAGAAAATCAGATACTGCCTGTATGCAAGAAAATCGACAGAATCTGAGGAACGCCAAGTCCTCTCAATTGATAGCCAGATAAAGGAGATGCTTCAACTGGCAGATCGAGAAGGTCTTGAGGTAGTAACAATGAAGCGTGAATCGCACTCGGCCAAGGAGACTGGGCAACGTCCAATTTTTAACGAGATTATCGAAGAACTCAAGCAGGAGAAATTCAACGCCATACTGACATGGGCACCGGATCGTATCAGCAGAAATGCGGGCGACCTCGGAAAGATCGTGGATTTAATGGATGCAGGGAAACTGCACATGATACGAACTTTTGGGCAGACATTCGGAAACAATCCGAATGAGAAATTCCTTCTGATGATTTTAGGTAGCCAAGCAAAACTGGAAAATGACAATAGGGGAATAAATGTAAAACGAGGATTGCGAACAAGAGTTGAAATGGGACTATGGCCTGGAATGGCACCGCTCGGATATCTCAATCAGAAACTGATGGACCGTAAATGTCAGATAATTATTGACCCGGAGCGTGCACCGATTATCAAGAAAATGTTTGAGAAAGTTGCGTACGAAGGATGGAGTGGAAGAAAAGTATACAACTGGCTCAGATTTGATCTGAACTTCTACACCCGAGGAAATAAACCTCTGACTCTATCGGGTGTGTACCGTATATTTGATATGCCTATCTACTACGGACCATTCGAGTATCCAAGAAAATCTGATAATTGGTATCAAGGGACACATGAACCCATCATTACCAAAGAACTTTACGAAAAAGCACAGGAGCATCTCAAGAGAGATAAGATAGTGCGAGAAAATAGAGAGTTTGCATTCACTAAATTATTTACCTGCGGTATGTGCCAGTCAGGGATAACAGCACAAGAAAAATACAAAGAGCTTAAAGACGGCACAACCGCGAAATATGTTTACTACTCCTGCTCAAAAGCGAAAGATAGAAATTGTCCGAACAAATATATTCGGGAGGAAGAACTAATCGAGGAATTGTTCAAAGTAATAGACAAGGTAGACATCAACGAGCTTGGAATGAGAATGAAGCTTGAAGAAGAAATAAAAAGATTTAACAGACTTCAAAGACTGTCGACCAAGGGGACACCTAAATACAGCATCAACGAAGATGACGTAAACACGAGAGAGTACGCCAAGTATGTGTTGCGCGAGGGCACACCACTTGAAAAGCGAGAATTGATGGGACACTTACGATCGAGGCTTGTCCTGAACGACAAAAAGATTACTTTGTTGAAGGAATAATTAGTGCCGCAAGAGTGCAATGTCATTTTCGGAGCCATTCTACTTACTCAAAGAGTCGAATTTTTGCTAAAATAAAGAAATCATGAACATCTATATTCTCGTCGGAATTATCATCGCAGTAGCAATCGTACTTGCAATCCTCAAGGCGGTTGTTGAAGGTGATAGCGACGAACATGAGAAGCCGAAGTATCGCTATGCCCGTAAACAGTTCTTCCTCACCCGAGCCGAGCATGAGTTCTACGATGTCCTCATTGCCGCCGTTGGCGATAAGTACTATGTCTTCGCACAGGTGCATCTTCCAACGATTCTCGACAACAAAGTGAAAGGACAAGACTGGCGTGCCGCACTCGCGCACATCAATCGCAAGTCTGTTGACTTCGTCCTCTGTGACAAAACGTACATTTCGCCCAAGCTCGCCATTGAGCTGGACGATAAGAGCCACGAACGACCCGACCGACAAGAGCGAGACAAGGAAGTTGAGCGCATTCTGGCTGATGCAGGCGTGCAACTGCTCCGCATAGAGAACAAGGGTCACTTTGATCCTGCTGAACTAGCCCAGCGCATAAACGAATATGAGCAACGAAATCAAGTCACATCTACTGATAGGCAATAAATACCTCGGTTCGCTCCTGTACTTCAAGGACGCGCAGGGACGCGGCTGTCTCAAACTCTCTTTCAAGAACATGGTAGCCGATCTGACGAAAGGCACGGACGTGCCGACCATGTTGCCTGTGCCTATCAAGCGCACCGACCCGACAACCCTCGACATCTCGTACAAGTTCCCAGACAACCTGCTCGAAGTGAAAGAGATTGTGAACGGCAAGACGGAACGAGCATTTTACAAAGTACCCCTACCTGTCTCAGGTATGCTCTTTATGATTCGCATAAAGGACTGGCAGACGCTCGACAACGACCAGCCGAAGCCAAACCCGCTTGTGCTTACGCCGCCGACCAACACGAACAATGTTGTTATTATCTTTTCCTTTCTCGGGGAGAATGGTCTGCCGTTTACAGCAGGAGGATATCAACCAACGGAAGGGATGGGTACGATAGACCTACCGGAAAATCCGCTTAATACGTTCTGCATTGGTCTTGCCGAGGATCCGAACAACAACACCGCGAATGGCTTTGAGCTAGTGGTTCCGTTACCGAAGGCAAATTAAGTAGCAAAAGAAAAAGAGCGATTGTTCGCTCTTTTTCTTACAACTGTAGCTTTGTGGGTCACAGCTCGGCATCGAGCATATGGGACAACAAAACTAACAGGTTGTCAATGCGGAGAGGGTGGGATTCGAACCCACGAGAGGATTGCTCCCCTAACACCTTAGCACGGTGCCGCTTTCGGCCACTCAGCCACCTCTCCATGTAAACTTGCTCACGCACGTATTTTTCAAACGAGGCTTCGCCCCCTCGGGCTTCCCTAGAATCAGCCTCTCCAGTGGCATTTACCTTATCACAATTTCTTTTTCATTTCTACCAAATTTTTTCAATGTGCAAGTGTCAGGCCAGTCACTTTTTTCGCGCCGGCTGCCAAGAGGACCTTTCGGATTTCCTGAACGGTGCTTCCGGTTGTAGTAACGTCATCAAGTATGATGAGAGTTTTCCCAGTAACGAGAGATGAGTCAATCACTTCAAACGCATCACGCAGATTCTTTTCCCGTTCCGCACGATTTTTTATGCTTGTTTGTACCTTTGTTTCTCGTACACGTTTGACTGCGCATATCACAGAGAAATTTTTCCTCCCATCAAGTTTCTCCATTTCATCCGCCAAACGCTCTGTTTGGTTGAAACCTCGTTCCCGATTACGTCCGAGCGATAGGGGAACGGGAACAATAATAGGTTGATCAGTGTTCGAAAAAAGATGTGTATCCGACAAATCTGCGATTAAATGATCATACAAGAGAGTTGCGGCAAGTTTAGTCAACTGCAAATTTCCTCTGAATTTTATTTCCCAGACCAATTGTTTCATCAGCGGATCACGGTAGTCAAAAAGGGACTCGGTATTGGGCAACTGTCTCTGTGTCCGCCGTGCTCGGTGTACAATTTCGGATGTGTCTAGGTGCATGAGCTCACGCGCCATTCCCGATTGCGGGAGGAGAAGATTGAGGAATGCTTCCCATAGTTTCTTTAGTGCAAACATGTGTGGCTGAATAGAAAGACCGTCAATGCTATAATTATACACATATAACATATGCAAAATCCGTTCAAGGACATTATGCGTCTCTTTCAGGGCGGCGGGGGAAGTGCACTCGGAATTGATTTCGGGTCTTCGGCCGTGAAGGTGGTGCAGTTACGCAAGACGCACGGACATGCGGTACTTGAAACGTATGGAGAACTAGCTGTTGGCCCCTATGGCAATGCCGAAATCGGACAATCGGTACGTCTTTCTGTTGCCCGCATGTCAGAAGCACTGACGGACGTACTGCGCGAATCGAAGGTGAGCGGTCGCGATTGCGGTGTTGCAATTCCGATTTCTTCAAGTCTAGTTACTACCATTGAGATGCCTTTGGTGGATGACAAGCAGTTTGCACAGATGGTTCCGATTGAAGCCAGAAAATATATTCCAGTCCCTATTTCAGAAGTTGCACTTGATTGGTGGGTGATTCCAAAAGAAAACGGGGAAGTGACCTATCCACTTGCAGGAGAAGCAACCGCGGGAGCTCCGGCAGGGACGCCGGCGTCTGAAGCAGGAAAAGATCTCAAGTCAGGGCGCTTGGTAGACGTTTTGCTTGCAGTGATACACAATGACGCAATCAGCAACTATCAGAGCTTGGTTAAATCAGCTGGACTCACCTCGACCTTCTACGAAGTAGAGATTTTCAGCACGTTGCGCGCCTCGCTTTCACAGGAGACGAAACCCGTTATGATTCTTGATATGGGAGCGGCGACGACGAAACTCTATATTGTAGATCGCGGTATTGTGAAAAGTTCGCATATGGTGAATCGGGGATCGCAAGACATCACGATGTCGATATCGCGCGCACTCAATATATCTGTCAAAGAGGCGGAGTTGTTGAAACGTAATGTGGGGTTAGATATGGCAAGCGGGCGTAAGGATATTTACGATATCGCTTCAACCACCCTTTCCTACATTCTTTCGGAAGCAAATCGAGTCGTTTTCAATTATGAAAAACGCACCGGACAGAGTTTAAGCCGGATTATTTTGACCGGAGGAGGGGTGTTGTTGAAAGAATTTTATGGATTTGCTCAGCGGTTTTTTGAGACAGAAGCGGTTATGGCGGATCCATTTGCGAAAGTCGAGTCTCCGGCATTTTTGGACAACATTTTAAAGCGTGCTGGTCCTGAATTTGCCGTTGCAATTGGGCTGGCGCTCCGGAAACTCCAAGAATTGCCCTAATTTGAGGTTACAGAACCCGTTTGTCCTCACTTTTTCGGCTTTTCTCATGGCGTTTTACCGCTTTCACGTTGTATAATGGAGAGGAACTAAGCGCTTATGGACGCCAAATTTCAACCTTCATTTATTCCCAAACAGCCTGTTTCTGTCCCCACGCAAACACGGGTGGGATACATCAGTCTTTTATTTGTTGTGGGACTCATTGTCTTTATTCTGACCATTGGATTGATTGCCGCTGAACTGATTGCAGAAAAGGTGTTGAGTCGTGATATTGCCAATCTCAATCGTAGTCTTGTTGAAGCTAAGAGTTCGCTTGAACTTTCGACCATTGATGAGCTTAAGAAAACAGCAAGCCGCACAGGACTTGCAATGACGCTTATAACAGCACACATTGCTCCATCAAAACTACTTGAAGCGATTGAGCAGTCGGTTTTTGCAAATGTTTCGTTGAGCGGACTTTCTCTTGCACAATCTGAATCAGGAGGATATCAATTGAATACTACCGGTGTGGCAGGAAGTTATAACTCATTGCAATTGCAATCTGAATTTCTCTCTACTGCACCGTTTCTCTCTAATCCCGCTTTCTCAAATTTTAAACTTGATCCTTCTGGGCGAGTCTCGTTTTCCTTTTCTGCTGAAGTATCACCCAAACTTGTGAATTACTCGACATATGTGAGCAATTAACTTATGTCTTTTTACGGAAGAAATTTGTTGCCAGTTCTTATGATCATTGTTTCGGTGCTTGCTTTCTTTTTATTTCTTCGTCCGCACTATGCGACTATCAAAGATCTTCAAGCTGAAAAACAAGAATATGAGCGAGCGGTGAACAACGCAAATGAAGCGCGGGCGCTTCGGAGCAGGTTGTTGGCAACCCGAGATTCATTTTCGCCTGAAGATTGGAAAAAACTTGAGATATTACTGCCGGCTAAGGCGGATGGGGTAGGTCTGGCACGTATGGTAAGCAGTGTCGCGTCTATTTTTGGTATTTCAGTCGACAGTTTCAGTTTCAGTGAGGGAGGAGCTTCATCTGGTGCCGCAGCGTCTGTCCCTGCAGTGACACCGACCAGTTCCGGTTTTGGCACTTCGCCTGAAGGAGGTTCAAGCTCTGCGGCTCCCATCTCATTTACTGATATAGAGAAGCAGACTATGAATCTCAAAGTTACTTTCAAAGCGCGCTATCAGGATTTCACCAGCTTTGTCCGAGCACTCGAGAAAAGTTTGACGCTCCTTGATATTACCGACCTCTCTATTATGGGGAATGCGCCGACAGGTGGTACTAGTGGAGGAAGTAACAAGACGGTTCCGTCAAACGGAGTATACAACTTCAATCTTGGCATCGATACATATTGGATTCAATAGATATGGAATTTATAAAGAAAAATAAGAATATTCTTTTGGGAGCCGCAATACTCATTCTCGTATTTACGGGGTATGGAATGTGGAGCAGAAACAGTTCCTCAAATGATTCAAGTTCGGGTCTTACATTCACCGATAGCCCGATTGCCGTTGATACGGTAGGCGGACAAGAAATTCTCAATGTGTTGAATCAGCTTCGACATCTTTCAATTGACAGCAGTATTTTTGAAAGCCCTGCTTTTTTGAGTTTGATGGACTATACCGTGGCGACCAGTTCAGAACCTCTTGGTCGTCCCGATCCGTTTGCTCCATTACCAGCAACCTCTACAAAGACACAATAATTCCATGACACTCCTTGAAGCATTGGTAGAAAAAAAGATGGTCCAACAATCGGATGTGTCTGCTATCCGAAAAGAGATGTCCGTTCCGAATTCGTCTCTTGAAGACATATTGGTTAGACGAGGTGTGCGTCCCGAAGATATTTTAGATGTTCGGGGAGAGCTGTTCGGCATGCCTCCCGCGCATCTCGGGAATCGCAATATTCCCTACGAGGTGCTCAAATATGTTCCTGAAGAGTCGGCAGTATATTATCATTTTGTCCCTATAGGTCTCAAAAACGGAACGCTTGAAGTGGGTATTGTAAATCCTGAAAATGTTGAAGCGCTCGATGCGTTGAATTTTATTTCTTCTAAGAGTGCTCTACCCTATCAAATCTTTTTGATTACTGAAGCAGATTTTAAACGGGTGGTTGAACTCTATAAGAGCCTCTCTGGAGAAGTTAATAAAGCACTTTCTGAACTTGAAACAGAACTTTCCGGTTCAGGGAAAAAAGAAGAGGATGAATATATTGAGGGAGGGGAAATGGAGGGAGAAACCCGTATTATTGAAGATGCGCCGGTTACTAAAATTGTTGCGACCATTTTGCATTATGCGACTGAAGGGAATGCCTCGGACATTCATATTGAACCGATGATTGATAAGGTGCGCGTTCGGTTTCGTGTCGATGGAGTGCTAGCCACCAGTTTGATCCTTCCTCAAAAGGTGCATCAAGCAGTGGTCGCCCGCATAAAAATTCTTTCTAATATGCGTTTGGATGAACGGCGCAAACCACAGGACGGGCGGTTTAGTGCGACGATTGATCGGCGAAAAGTTGATTTCCGTGTTTCGACATTCCCCGCATATTACGGCGAGAAGATCGTGATGCGTATTTTGGATTCTGATCGCGGGGTTAAAAAAATGGATGAATTGAAATTGAGTGATCGAAACCTGAAACTCTTGCGCGCCGCGCTTTCTCGACCCTATGGCATGGTGCTCATCTCAGGTCCGACCGGATCGGGAAAATCAACCACGCTGTACTCAATGCTTAATGAGCTTGATCGCGATCATAAAAATGTGTTGAGTCTGGAAGATCCGGTTGAATACAGCATTTCAGGCATGAGCCAGTCGCAAGTTCGTCCGGAGATCGGATATACGTTTGCCAATGGTTTGCGCACCACCTTGCGCCAAGACCCCGACATTATTATGGTTGGGGAGATCCGCGATAAAGAAACTGCACAGCTTGCTGTGCAGGCAGCTCTGACAGGACATTTGGTCTTTTCTACTATTCACACCAACAGTGCCGCTGGAGTGATCCCGCGTCTGATTGATATGGGTGTTGATCCCTACCTGATCGCCCCCACGCTTATTCTTGCTGCTGCGCAACGCTTGGTTGTCCAGTTGTGCGAAGGAGGAGGGAAGCCGATACCGGTGCAGGGGAGTATAAAAATGTTGTATGACCGACAATTTGAGGATGTGCCAGAAGAATTTCGTCGTACGCTTCCCAAACCGGAGTTTGTCTATGAGGCAACTCCTATGCCGGATTGTCCGAAAGGAGTGCGTGGGCGCGCGGCGGTTTTCGAGGTGCTTGAAATGAATCATGAACTTGAAGCGGCTATCTTAAAAAATGCCCCCGAGTCTGAATTATTGAAAGTGGCTCGAAGACAGGGCATGCTTACCATGAAAGAGGACGCTATGATTAAGGCGCTGACTCGAGTCATTCCTTTTGAGGAAGTTGGAGGTTTGTAGGAGCGCGTTACTATTCTTGTTATACTAACTACATAATGGCAGAAGAAAAAAAATACAAAGTATTGGTGGTTGATGATGATGAGTTTCTGTTAAACATGTACTCGGTAAAATTCACTAAGAGTGGTCTTGATGTGCACACCTGTGCTTCCAGCGAGAAGGCCCTCCAGATCTTAAAAGAAGGATTTGTTCCTGATGCATTGGTGCTTGATATTGTTATGCCTGGAATGGATGGATTTGAATTGTTGGAAAAGATTCGCGCGGATAAACTTGCCCCGAAAGTACCCGTGCTTTTTCTGACGAATCAAGGACAATCGAGCGATATTGAACATGCAAAAAAACTTGGCGCTCAAGGATATATTGTGAAAGCAAGCACGATTCCTTCTGAAGTGCTTTCAGAGGTAATGAAGTATATCAAGGAAGCAAAGGCCTCGGCGTAACACCTGTATAAAATCAATCGTTGAAATATCATGGATTACAAACGAGAACTCGATGATTATGTTGCTGTATTGGTCCGCGAGGGAGGATCAGATCTGCACTTAGCAGAAAACAGATATCCCATGATTCGCGTCGGAGGATTTTTAGTTCCTTTAGTAAAGAAGGGGTTGTTATCCCGTGCGGCAATAGATGAGTTTCTTGCACTACTTGTTTCTGCCCCCAATCGGGAGATCTTTGCACAAGAGCGGGAGGTAGATTTTTCTTTTACGTTTAAAAACGGTATTCGGTTTCGTGGTAACGCATATCAGCGTATGGGGCAGGTTTCAATCGCACTTCGTCTTATTCCCAATCGAATTCGAACACTTGATGAACTTCGGCTTCCTCCTGCGCTTGCGACTTTTACCCGCCACCAGCAGGGATTTTTCTTGGTAGTAGGTCCCGTGGGGCATGGGAAGACAACCACACTTGCTTCGCTCATTGAGCTTATCAATGCGGAGCGAGCTGAACATATTATTACCGTTGAAGACCCAGTCGAGTATGTGTTCGAGCCGAAGAAATCAATGATTGATCAACGCGAAGTTCGTACTGATACGAAAGATTTTCATTCAGGCCTCATCAACATGCTTCGACAAGATGTTGATGTGGTGATGATTGGAGAAATGCGTGGGACGGATACGATGCAGACTGCTGTCACTGCGGCAGAGACTGGACACTTGGTTTTCTCAACTTTGCATACCAACAATGCAGCGCAGACGATAGACCGTATTATTGACACCTTTCCCTCTGGACAGCATGATCAGATCAAGATACAGCTTTCGAGTAGTTTGCTCGGCATTTTTTCACAGAGGCTTATTCCGCGCGTTTCCGGAGGGTTAATTCCTGCGTTTGAATTACTGATTAATAATGCGGCAGTTTCCAACCTGATTCGCGAAGGCCGAACGCATGAAATTAGCACGGTAATTGAGACTGGTATGGATCAGGGCATGATTGATATTAACAGGTCGCTTGCCGAATTAGTTCGCTCGGGAGAAATTACTGTCGACAATGCCTATCAGTATTCTCTCAATCCGAAATCACTCGATCGGTTTTTATAAGTGAATTATGAAGCAAGAATAATGAATATAGAAGACATCTATTTTTTGAAGTTGCTTCTTCCTACATTCGTCATTCGTAATCCTAAATTCCATATTCATGTTGTTTAAATACGAAGCAGTTGATCCAAGAGGAGATCGTCAGCAGGGAACGATAGACGCATACAGTGCGGACGCGGCTATCAATGCTATTCAGCATCGAGGGCTGGTGATCACTTCTATCAAAGGAGCGGGAGAGAGCTCTTTCATGAAGCTTGAAGTCTCGCTTCTCAATCGAGTGTCTAACAAAGACATTGTCATTTTGTCGCGTCAAATGTCGACTCTGTTTAATGCACAGGTGTCAGCACTTCGTGTGTTTTCGCTTTTGGCAGCTGAAAGTCATAACCCCGAGTTGCGTAAACACATGGTAGAGGTTGCTGACGATTTGCAGGCAGGCAGTTCTATTTCGAAAGCACTTTCGAAACATCCGAAAATTTTTTCCGATTTTTACGTCAACATGGTGAGAGCAGGCGAGGAGTCAGGGAAACTTGATCAGACGTTTAGTTATCTTGCCGATTATCTCGATCGAACCTATGAGGTAACTTCAAAAGTGAAGAATGCGCTTGTATACCCTGCATTCGTGGTGTTTGTATTTATCGGCGTGATGGTGTTCATGCTTACAAGCATTATTCCGAAGATCAGCGAAATTATTGAAAGTGCCGGCCAAGATATACCGATCTATACAAAGATTGTTATTGGGATAAGTCGTTTGCTGACAGAATATGGTTTGTGGGTGCTTATAGTTTTAGTGATTGGTGGCATTTTCACTTTTCGTTACGGACGCACTGAATCAGGAAAATTTTTCTTTTCAAAGCTACGCCTTTCGACCCCTTATTTAGGCGATTTGTATCGAAAGATGTATTTGTCGCGTATTGCAGATAACATGAATACCATGCTTTCAAGTGCGATTCCTATAGTTAAAACTTTGGATGTTACTGCTGCTGTGGTGGGGGATGTGACGTATGAAAAAATCATAAAGGAGGTAGTTGATGCAGTGCGCGTAGGGAGCTCGGTCTCGCTTGCTTTTTCTGCCCATAAAGAAGTTCCTACTATCTTGGTGCAAATGATCAAAGTAGGAGAGGAAACTGGCGAATTGGGTAATATTCTTAATACATTGGCAAAATTCTATACCCGAGAGGTTAATAATGCCGTAGATACGGTTATTAGCCTTATTGAGCCAGCTATGATTATCCTCCTTGCGGTAGGTGTAGGTATACTACTTGCATCTGTTTTGGTCCCTATCTACAACCTGACTTCGAGCATCAATTAAAGAAAGAGTCTAAAACCCCTCTATTTTAGTGAGATTAGCTATCCACAAGAGGGTTGTGGCTTATTGAGTAATGGGATTATAATACGGGGGTACCTAATAAGTAACCAATGTGTCAGTCTCGACTGGCATGAGGGATAAAAAACAGGTCGGCGTCTCGTTCCCATCTTAGTACGGCGCGGGTCGCAATTATTGCCTAGTGGAGCGAGGGAAAAGAAATGGTCTTTTCTTTTCCGAGTGAACGACGGCAACAAGAGGTCCTTAGACCAATTATTAATTCTTAGTAAGAGTTTACATGAAAAAGACAAGAGGTTTTACGCTCATCGAATTGTTGGTGGTCATTGCGATTATTGGTATCTTGGCGTCTGTCGTGCTCGCCAGCTTGAATACTGCCCGTGGCAAAGCATCGAATGCGGCAATCAAAGCTGATCTTTCACAGGTTCGCACGCAGATGGAAATTGCTTATGATACTGCTGGTTCGTATGCAGCGGTGTGTGCAAGCAGTGTATTTGCTGCCGGCCAGACAGTTCTGTTGCAGATTGCAACTCATGTTTTGAGTCAGAATAATGGTGCAGCAGGTGTAGCAGCTGGATATGTTTGTCAGAGCACAGGAAGTGCGTATGCAGTACAAGCGGCTCTCAAGCAGGATGAAGGCACTCTTTCATACTACTGTGTAGATAGCACAGGAGTTGCAAGACTTACCGACACAGTGCTTGGTACCAATACCGCCTGTCAGCCGTAGTCTTCTTAGAATATATTTCTGTTATCTACAACACCCGCCTTTAGGCGGGTGTTGTGTATTTGTACCTTGTCGCAGTGTATCTAGGCTTGTTATACTTTCTATATGAAACGACTCCTTTGGAAGAGTTCACTGATTCTCCTCATGTTTTTTTTGCTGATCGGGGGAATATCTTTTTCTCAACCGGCGCAAGCTTTTGTCTGTCTTCCTCCACCTGACCAGAATGTTTGTGGACTTGATCCGCTTCAGGTTACTTGTTCTGCGACTCCCAAAAATAAAGTAACCCAGCAGACATTTGGGGAGGCAGTTGCAGTGACGTGGACTGTGGAGGCAAAAGACGGTATTGGCACGGCACCTTATACATACTCTTGGAGCACCCCATGGGGACTTTCTGGAACGAGTAATACGCTCGCAACCGCAATCACAATCCCGGGGACATATCGTGCGACCGCAGTTGTTTCGCACGGGACAGAATCGCCAAAATCTTGTTATGCCGAAGTAGTTATCGATCCGCCACCTGCTCCGTTTATCACATTTAGTGCTGACGATACAACAATCGAATATAATACCTCAACTAATCTTTCGTGGACCGTGCAGAATGCAACCTCGTGCACTGCATCAGGTGGATGGTCGGGAGATAAAAATGCAACCGGCGGGGTTGAATCGACAGGCCTTCTCACTGCTACAAAGACATATACGCTTTTGTGCAGAGGTCCCAAACAGAATCTTTCGCGATCAGTAACAGTAACTGTTAACCCCCCGCCCGCCCCTATTGTTAATTTCCGCGCATTTCCAACAACCGTTGATTACAACGATACCTCAACTCTGTCTTGGGAAGTTGAAGGTACAATATCTGGTGGATGTCGTGCGTCAGGAGCGTCGGGCTGGTCAGGTAACAAAGATTCTACGGGCTCTGAAGAAACACGTCCGCTTACTGCCAATCAAACGTACACGCTTACCTGTAGAGGGGCTAGGGAAGATACTGTTCGGAGTGTAACCGTGACGGTCACCCCCCCTCCTCCAGCAGCCGTAACCCTCACCGACGATCAAAATGGCAATCCAGTTGCTCCCAATACTGATGTCGAGCTATCTTGGGAAGCTGAAAATGCAAAACAGTGCACCGGAACGCGTTTTTCAACAGGAAGTGCAAAACCAACTTCGGGTTCTGTGGTGGTGAGGCCGACAGAAACAACCACCTACTCAATTTCTTGTGATCCGCTGCAAGGTTCAACAAAAGCTTCAGACAGTGTCACCATTACCGTCTCAAATACCAACCTTCCTTCTGGATCTTCTTGTACTGCTTCAAACCAATGTCAGAGCCCTCTGATTTGTAATATTCCTTCAGGACAAACTTCTGGCACTTGCGGTGTTCCCTCATGCACCTATACATATTCTTGGGGTGCTTGTCTAAACGGCAAACAATCTGCAACAGTAACTGGCAGTTCGCCTTCCGGATGTACAGGAACCCCACTGACGCAGCGGGATTGTACAGCTCAATTGCAGGTAAGCTGTGAAGTGAGTCCTTCCAGTGTTGCTACCGGTGAGAATACGAATTGGATCTTGCGTGTAACATCAGCTGGCCCGTCAGGAAGTATGAGTGGGACTTATTCTTGGGTTTGGAGCGGGGGAGCAAATCCACCTGCACCAGAGACGAGCGCTGCAAATTATGCTGGTCCAAGTTACGGTGCTGCAAAACAATTTCCCACTACTGGCAGGTGGACAGGAACTGGAACAGTTACCACGCAGGATGGGCCTAAGAGTTGTAGTAGGCAGATTGATGTAAAAGAGTGCAATCCAAGTACGTTTGTGGGACAGTGTGGAGACCAAAGAGGGGTTACTAAATGCAACACTAGTCAGATATCACGTTGCAATGCCGCTGGAATATATTGTCAGACAGATTCAGTCAGTTGTAATCCTAATAATCCTAACAACCCCAATAACCCAAACAATCCCAACAATCCTAACAATCCTAACAACCCCAATAACCCGAATAATCCTAACAACCCCAACAACGCCAATTGTCCTCCTGGGACTCTTTGCAACCCACTTGGTCCCAACGGTGAACCGATCAACAATATCAACACACTTGTCGCCACTGCTCTCAAGACGTTTGTAAGTATTCTGATCCCGATTATCGTTTTGTTTTATGTGATTACGGGTTTGATGTTTATCACTGCGCGTGGGAATCCTGAAAAACTCTCGACTGCAAAAACTGCATTCCTTTTCACCACAATCGGCGCCGGTGTAGTGCTTGGCGCATGGGTATTTGCACAATTAATTTCAGAGACTATTACCTCTGTCAGAGGATAGAGAGTAAATCCTTCGTATAACTTTGAATTCGAGCCGTTTGTTGGGATAATACAGGAGATGTCATCTCTACTTCTTTTCTACAGTGTCATATTAGGTGCGATTATAGGAAGTTTTTTGAACGTGGTTATTTTCCGATTTCACACCGGCCGATCGATCGGAGGACGTTCTTCATGCGCGACCTGTGCCCACAGGCTCAAATGGTTTGATTTGATACCGATAGTAAGCTTTGTTATTTTAGGGGGGAAATGCCGATCGTGTCACTCGCGTATCTCGTGGCAATACCCTTTGATTGAATTGCTTACAGCCGCGGTATTTTTCTGTATTACTGCTAATTTTTTGGAAAATCCAAATACTATAGCAGAGTGGACTGTCCTTGGCTTCTCACTTGTTGTCTGGCCTTTGCTCATTGTGATTCTTGGATACGATCTTCGTCATAAAATTATTCCAGACGCATTGGTCTATACAGTTGCGCTCGGCACACTTTTATTCCGCTTAATTATGATTGCGTTTGCGGGCGAAGGGGGATCTTGGATTGATCTCTTGGCCGGTCCGATTTTTTTTATCCCGTTTTTTCTTTTGTGGTTTCTTTCAAATGGACGCTGGATGGGGCTCGGTGACGGCAAATTATCGCTTGGTATCGGGTGGTTGTTAGGCATGTACGGAGGAATTTCAGCTCTCGTGTTCGGTTTTTGGGCAGGTGCAATAGTGGGACTCTTTTTGGTCGCAATTACATCAGTGCAATCCCGATTGAAGAGGGGGAGCAAAGCGGTTACTATGAAGAGCGAACTTCCTTTTGCCCCATTTTTGATTGCTGGCATGTGCGCGGTTCAATTTTTCAATTTCTCGCTTTTTGCAGGATTGTAATATGACTTTCCATTTGAAAGAGAAAAGAAATAGCGTACGGCGCGGGTTCACCCTCATCGAACTTTTGGTGGTACTCTCTATCATTATGGTGATTACGGTGATTGCAAGTTATGGAAAAACCAGATACGAGAGGTCAATTTATCTCACCAACCTTTCTTACGATGTAGCCCTTGCAGTACGCGAAGCGCAGTTATATGGAGTCAATGTCCGTCGAGGTGTTGGAGCTGATTATGATTATGGCTACGGTGTCCATTTTTCAACGAGCCAGCCATCAAGCTTCCAGTTATTTGTTGATAGCGACAATGATCATTATTATGACGGAGTGTCTGAATTAGTTCGCAATTATGGCGTTACTAATAATCATCGAGTTTCGGCGCTCTGTACGGTCGCCGTTGGTTCAAGTCTGTGTGTCGCCGTAACCACGCTCGATATTACGTTTCGGCGCCCTGATCCTGACGCCTGCATAAACACAGGTGTTTCCTATTGCAGTGTGGGTCCTGCAACTGCGACGTGTATTCCCTCCAATCAGACTGCCAAACTTTCTTCTTCGTGCATTGTTGCGACTGCAAAATCGGAAGGCCGTATTACGGTCAGTTCTGATGATCCTTCTGTCCCGACGCACACGATTAAGGTTTATTCAACTGGACAGATATCAGTGCAATGAAGATATCTATGCCAAAAAACAAAGGGTTCTCAACAATTGAAATGATGGTAGCAGTCGCACTCTTTGCGATGGTTATGCTTATGTCGGCCGCCGCGATGGTGACATTAGTGAATGCTAATCAAAAAGCTCGGTCGGTAAAAACGGCAGTTGATAACTTGAATTTCGTGGTGGAAACTATTAGCCGTTCACTGCGTGTAGGGAGCCACTATTATTGCCAGCCGACGACTAATTCAAGTGGCATTGTTATTAACCACAATACGCAAAATTGTCCGATTGATCTCAATAATTCTAATTCAGGCGGTACCTATATGGGGTTTAGTGATCGAAACGGGAAGTTGGTTTTTTATCGATACAATGGATCTTGTATCCAACGAAAGGTAACCAATGTTGATTGGGTTTCAGCGGCACCATATGTGGACGATCTAAATAGTGGGTATGATTGTATTACTCCTGCAGATATCACCATTACTCGATTTCGTTTCTATGTATACAACACAGGTATCGCTTCTCCGAAACAGCCGTTTGTGACACTGGTGATTAGTGGTACGGTCGGTGCAAAGCAGTCCACGCAGACCAATTTTAATCTCATGACTTCAGTTACCCAACGTATCCCACAAGAATAATGCGGAAGTGTTTACAAAGAAAAATATACTGGCAGAGGAAAGGCGAACAAGGATTTACCTTGGTCGAAACACTGCTTGCTATCGCCATTTTGTCGATGGCAGTGCTCGGGCCTCTCGGGATTGCTTCAAGTGGGATTTCTGCAGCGACGATCGGGAAAGATCGCTTGATTGCAGTTGCACTTGGGCAAGATGTATTTGAATATGTGAGGGGGGTGAGAGATGCGAACCGCCTTTTGAATGTAGATGGAAATCCATCGAACGATGTTCCGTGGCTCTCTGGTATTTCTCTGTGTACTGCACCGCTTGGGTGTAAAGTAGACACCACAGCAGCAAGCAATAACATTGTTAAGATAAATTCAAATACGAGTGAAGGGCTTCTGAAATTTGATAAAAATGTTACAAAGCTCTATGGGTATAATGGTTCGTGGGGGGATTCAGCCTTTACGCGTTGGTTTACGGTAGAGGAATTAGTTGCCAATCGCGAAGCAAGGATTATTGTTACGGTGACATGGCGTACACTGTTTAGCACTAAGAATGTGATAGTGAGTGGGAATCTTATGAATTGGTAAATATGCGGCGATTTATTTCAAACTTTTCAAGTGGGCACCATCAGCGGGGATTTACTCTCTATTATGCAGTATTATTTGCAGGCCTTTTGCTTGCAGTGGGCGCGTCAATGCTCAATCTCACACTAAAAGAATTTCTGCTTTCGGCTTCTCTGAAAGAATCAAGTTACGCTTTTTTTGCCGCTGACTCTGGGATGGATTGCGCACTGTATTGGAATTGGAAAGGGTTGCCGGTAACAGTTAGAGAGCAGTCTGGAGTTTTTCGTTCAGTGACATTTCCTCTTACTCAGACAGATGGTAATGGGAATATTTATAATGCCGGCTACAATCTTCCTGCTCACCCCCTTACAGGAACTTCTAATATTCGTTGTAACGGGGATACCCCAGTAACTATGGGAAATAATATAACTAATCCATCTACGCCAGTTCCTCCGGTGATTTTGGCAGCCAACAGTGCCACTACGACATTTAGATATGATGTGGGCACTGGTGGGAATTTATTCTGTACAATTGTTGCCGTAGGAAAACAGATCAATGGAACGGATGTTACGACTACTATTCAATCGCGGGGGTATAACGTTTCTTGTGGGAATATTTCCAACAACACTCGTGCAGTTGAACGTGCGCTAGTTTTGCAATATCCTAAACTCTAATGGCCACAGTACCGGCGAGTATAAAAGAGAGAATTTTGCAACTTCGCAAGGCGATTGAACAATATCGTTATGATTATCACGTACTCGATAAGGAGACTATTTCTCCGGTTGCTCTTGATTCGCTCAAATACGAGCTGGTGAAGCTTGAAGAGCAGTATCCGGAACTGGTTACCTCTGACTCTCCTACGCAACGAGTAGGAGGAACACCTCTGCCTGAATTCAGAAAGGTGACGCACAAAGTTGCGCAGTGGTCGTTTAATGACGCTTTTTCTCCGGAGGATATTATTGATTTTGATTTGCGTGTGAAGCGGTTTTTAAAATCGGAGACAGGTAAAGACTTGGTTCCAACCTACACGACTGAACTCAAGATTGATGGGCTTAAAATCATACTTGAGTATCAAAAGGGATTATTTATCCGCGCCGCGACTCGGGGCGATGGGCGGGTAGGTGAGGATGTAACGCAGAATGTTCGAACAATTGAAGCAGTGCCGTTGCGTCTCTCACGATCCATTGATCTTATTGTCGAAGGAGAAGTGTGGTTACCGAAGAGTCAATTGGTTGTTCTGAATAGAATACAGAAAAAGAAAGGAGAGTCTGAATTTGCTAATCCGCGCAATGTTGCAGCCGGATCTATACGACAACTTGATCCAAAAATTACTGCGTCACGAAAACTTGCCGCGTTTATTTATGATATTGCCGAGACTAGAGAGATCCCTTCAACGCAGGTCAAAGAATTGGAGACCTTGCGAGAACTTGGATTTAAGGTTAATCCTCATTTCCGACATTGTAGAAGTGTGCCTGAAATTGTTGCGTATTGGGATGAGTGGAGAAAAAAGGCTCCTAAGGAAGATTATTTAATTGACGGCGTGGTGATTAAGGTCAATGAGCGTGAATATCAAGAGACGCTTGGATACACCGGCAAGGCTCCGAGGTTTGGCATTGCATTTAAATTTCCTGCGGAACAAGTGACGACTGTGGTGGAGGACATTGTATTTCAAGTAGGGAGAACGGGGGTAGTCACTCCAGTTGCGGTTTTGAAACCAGTTTTAGTTGCAGGCTCAACGGTGTCTCGTGCCACTTTGCACAATGAAGATGAGATAAGACGTCTTGATGTTCGTGTTGGTGACACGATTGTATTGCAAAAAGCAGGGGATGTGATCCCCGATATTGTTTCAGTTGTGTTGCCGCTTCGGTTGAAAAATACGAAGCCATTTGTATTTCCTACGCACGTTTCGGCTTGCGGTGGAGACGGGCGTATTGAGAGGATCGAAGGACAGGCCGCTTGGCGGTGTGCAGATCGTAACTCGGGCCCCCAACTAGCTCGTAAATTCTACTATTTTGTTGGAAAACATGCGTTTGATATCGAAGGACTTGGTCCCAAGGTTATTGATCTGTTACTTGAACACAAACTCATTACGACATTTGATGATCTCTTTTCTCTCAAACGCGGAGATTTGATCAATCTCCCAAGGTTTGCCGAGAAAAGCGCGGACAATCTTTTATCTGCTATAGAAAAAGCAAGAACTACTACTTTATCGAGATTTCTTGTCTCTCTTTCAATCCCGCAAGTCGGAGAAGAAACTGCTGAAGATGTGGCTCTGCGTTTTAAAACAATTGAAGCAATCCAATCAGCATCGCGTGCTGATTTTGAAAATATTTCTGGGGTAGGTCCTGTTGTTGCGCAGGCACTATCGGACTGGTTTTCCGATCGCAATAACCGCGCACTGATTAAACGATTACTGAAATGGGTTTCTATTCAGCAGATACAGAAACAGGAAGGAGGGGTGCTTGTAGGAAAGGTTTTTGTATTAACGGGAACACTTGTTTCATTGTCTCGCGATGAAGCCAAGCAAAGGATAAAACTCTTGGGGGGAGAAATTGCCGAATCAGTTTCTAAGAAAACTAGTTTTGTAGTGGCGGGGGAGAGTGCTGGATCAAAATTGACTAAAGCGCAGGAGCTCGGGGTACAGATTCTTTCGGAGTCCGAATTTTTTAAGATGATTTCATAAATAAGAGATGCATGTTCCTAGATAAGATGCAAAAAAGAACATACTCTGTTGAGCCCTATAATCCAATATGGGTATCAAAGTTTGGTGAAATCAAGGCAATGCTACAAAAAGTTTTTGCTTCAAAAGCTTTGTCTATAGAACACATTGGGAGCACATCAATTCCTCATATGAGTGCTAAACCAGTGATTGATGTATTGGTTGTTGTCTCAAGGATGGAACCCTTTGTGAAAGAAAAAGAAGAAATGGGTAGGTATGGATATCAGAGTGCTGATAATTATATTGCTCCCGATACCGTAATCTTTTTCAAGACTGAAATGGGAGATAGAAAGATTGAGAATATACATATTTGTGTGAAAGATTCTCCTAAAGCAGTTCAATTTATTACCACAAGAGATTTTTTAAGAGCTCATCCAGAAAGAGCAAAACAATATTCTGATCTGAAAGAGAAATTAAATAAAAAGTTTCCAGATGATTATCCTGCGTATAGAAAAGCAAAACAGAGTTTTCTTGGCGAGACCGAAAGATTAACTCAAAAGTGGCTTAAACAAGATTGAAGTATAGAAATGCAAGTCGATTCGACTCGCTGCAGAGTATTTTCGATGTGTTCACTTAGTGTTATGATTGCGGTATGTTATCCCCCAAAGATATAGATAATTTGGCTGAATTAGCCCGTTTGGATATTCCTGCAGATGAGAAAGAGACCTTGCGAAAAGAGGTCGATGCTATTTTGGGTTATGTCAGTGAAGTGCAAAAATTATCAGGAGGAGAGGTAAAGAAAGTAGCTGGGGAAGTTCGCAATGTAATGCGCGAGGATGTGAATCCTCATCTGTCAGGCGCATATACCGAGGAATTGCTTGCGGAAGCTCCTCGTCGGCAGGACAATTTTGTGAAGGTAAAAAAGATTCTTTAAACGCATGAAGATTGATTTGTCGAAACTTTCTATTACGACTGCGCATGAGCACCTGACTCGGGGTGATTTTTCCGCGCGAGAACTTGCCGAGGGGTATCTCTCGGTTATTGAAAAGAAAAATCCTGAAATTAATGCCTATCTTGAGGTGTTTGATGATGTTTTGGATCAAGCACACGAGGCGGATAAACGTATCGCGGATAAAAAAGAGGTGGGACTTTTGACCGGTATCCCGCTTGCCGTCAAAGATAATATTTTGATCAAAGGTTACCGGTGTGGTGCTGCTTCGAAGATTCTTGAAGGATATCACGCACCGTATGACTCAACAGTGATTCAGAAATTAAAAGCGCAGGGGGCAGTATTTCTCGGTCGCACCAATATGGATGAGTTTGCTATGGGTAGTTCGACTGAAAATTCTGCGTACGGGCCAACCAAAAACCCTCATGATACATCTCGAGTTCCTGGGGGTTCGTCCGGAGGAAGTGCAGCGGCAGTGGCGATGGATGGCGCGCTTGCGGCATTGGGATCTGACACTGGGGGGTCAATTCGGCAACCGGCGGCATTTTGCGGTTTGGTTGGATTTAAGCCGACTTACGGAGCAGTCTCGCGTCATGGATTGATGGCAATGGGATCTTCGCTTGATCAAATTGGGCCGCTGACCAAGACAGTGGGGGATGCAGAGATTATTTTTAACGCAATTCGTGGAAAGGATCCCAATGATAGTACCTCACGAGATTTTCCTGATAGCTCAAAAAAACCATTGCGAGTGGGAGTATTGACACATTTTCTCCACGAGTCACAGGCGAGAAGTATAGATAAGCAGGTTTTTGACAATTTAGGCGAAGCAGCCAAGATAGTTGGCGATTTTGGAGAGACAGTGGATATCAAATTATCGGATAACCCACCTTTAGGCTACTCTCTAGCAACCTACTACATCATTATGCCCGCCGAAGTGTCTTCCAATCTTGCCCGTTTTGATGGAATGAAGTTCGGTGCTCTCGAAGAGGGTGGCAATCTTATGGAGGATTATTTCAAAACTCGTGGACGATTGTTTGGAAAAGAGGTTCGTCGTCGAATCATTCTTGGAACTTATGTACTCTCGTCGGGTTATTACGATGCGTATTACAACAAAGCAAATGTGGTTCGAAGTCTTATTCAAAAAACGTTTGAAAATATCTGGGAAAAGGTTGACGTACTTATGACGCCAACAACCCCTACACCAGCATTCAAGATTGGAGAGAAAACAAACGACCCGATGCAGATGTATCTTGCCGATATTTTTACGGTGACGGCAAATATCGCTGGCGTTCCCGCCATCTCTATCCCATCGGGATTTGCGGAGGTGGACGGAAAGAAACTACCACTTGGCATCCAATTTATGGCTCCCCACGGAAGGGAAGATATACTCTTTGAAATAGGGAAGAAGTTTGAGAAAATTAGCTCCTAGCATGGCAGAAGAAAAAAAATTCTCCTCAAAAAAACCAGCCCCGAGTTCTTCTGGGTGGTTTAGTGGTGGTTCGGACGAGCGGGCAATGGAAGTTTTATTTTTCTTCCTTATTCTGGTTGCAGTGTTTGGTAGTGTAAGTCAATTCTTAAGCACACACACACTTACATCCACCTTGTTGCCCAAATCCTCTGGACCTAACTCTTTTGCTGATGTAAAAACTCCCATTGGAAAACCCGTTTCACTTGGAGGTCCGACAGACGTTTTTTCTTCGCCTGGTGGCCCATCAATAGGTTCACAACCCGCTGATGCAAAAGGAGTCGTTACTGCAGGACCTGAATATATAAATGGAGAACGTTATTGGTATGTTGATTTTATTTCAGGTCCTGACGGCTGGGTTCCAGAGAGGATATTGCGTAACGGTTCAGGAGGAGCTTTTGATCCGGGCGACACTCCAGTTGGGTCTTCGGTTAAAACTAAAGGAGATACGAGTGTATTAGGGTCCCCTGGAGGCCCGTCAGTTGGTTCGCAACCTTCGGGCGCTAAAGGAACTGTCACCAAAGGTCCATTGTATGCAAATGGACAGAGGTACTGGTTTGTCGACTTTGAATCAGGTCCTGACGGCTGGGTTAGCGAAGAATCTCTTTTGAATGGCAATGGCGGCAATTTTAATCCGGGTTCTACTGCAGTGGGTTCTCGAATCAAGGCTGTGCAGAATCCCACTAGGGTATATGACGCTGCTGGAGGATCTTCTGTTGGTACACAGAGGGCAGGTGCAGAAGGTACTATCACTGCAGGACCAGTATATAAAAATGGCGTGCGCTATTGGTATGTGGATTTTGAGTCGGGACCCGACGGATGGGTTGCTGAAGCAGATATGCAGATAGTAAAGTCCGAGAATGTTATTTCCAAAACAATTCGTATTATTGGAAACTTCTTCAAGATACTTTCGATCATTCTTTCTTTACTTTTTTTGTCAGGTATTATTTATTCAGTTATTCGATCAAGTCAGATTGCCGCCGAAGAGCATAAGAAGGAAAAGGAGGGAGAGAAAAAGGCTGCACAGGGAGGAACAGCATCTCACACAGACCATCTGAATCGCCGCTGGGACAGAGTGATTACTCATGTGCAGTCGGAAAATCCGTCAGATTGGAGGTTGTCAATTTTGGAAGCAGATATCATTTTGTCGGAGCTTTTGGATCGTATGGGGTATTCCGGAGAGAATGTAGGAGAGAAACTTCAGCGTATTGAGAAAAGCGATTTCAATACACTCGATGATGCATGGGAAGCGCATAAAGTTCGCAATTTGATTGCCCACCAAGGTTCTGACTATGTCTTGTCACAACGAGAGGCCCAACGAGTGGTTTCTCTCTACGCAAACACATTTCGAGAATTCAAATACTTGTAATTTGTAGGAGCAAATTTTCTGTGGTACAGTGTTAACTTCGCATAGCGGGGTAGAGTAACAGTAATTCGTCAGGCTCATAACCTGAAGATGCCCGTGCAATTCGGGCCCCCGCAACAAGCATGTACCGTTGTTGAATCCATTGGACGTATAGAGTACAATAGGAGTGTATTCGTTTAATTTACTTATATGGATGTTCAATTTGGAGACGAAGAAAATCAGAGAGAGATATATCAATTCAAATCGAAAGCGGTCCTAGGGGATTCACGGACGCCGCACATGGCGCGTTGGTTAGTGAAGACAGGTATTGTAAAGAGTGAGAAATCAGCAGGCACTTTAATGTTGCTTATTACGATCGCGTGTTTCATTGCTGCTGGAATAATTCTCTGGTCCCTATTTTAAATTTGTTTTGTAAAAGGCCTCCGCGTGTTGCACGCGGAGGCCTTTTACTTTATTGTTAAGGCGTCAGGAAGGGTGTGTTTAGGCTGGGAAACAGAGGATTTTCTCTTTGTTAGAACTGACGGAGTAGCTCAGTTGGTAGAGCACGGGACTCATAAGCCCGGGGTCGTGGGTTCAATCCCCACCTCCGTCACACGAAGCGAGTAGGAAGGAAGCTTTGCCCTTCGGCAAAGCGCGGAGGGGATTGAAAAGCTTCTCCCATATTTTTGAGGCATTCTGATGACGAAAAAATGGGAAAGCTGTACTGAACCGGTACGGTTCAATCCCCACCTCCGTCACACGAAGCGAGTAGGAAGGAAGCTTTGCCCTTCGGCAAGCATGTGGGTCGGAATCAATTATTGATCCACACAAATGCTCTGTGCCCTGCTTGTCCTTTGGTTTCATGTTCAGAATAGCCTATACTATAGTTGTGTTTGCTATTCAAAATAGTTCGTATCTCATCTCTCGCTCCGCGGTATTGATCGGAACTATTTTTTTAGCTTTCTTTGTATTTTTTATTACGCCTTTCTCCACGCATGCCGCGATAGTGAATTTTGATGATTTGTCGAGAACATATCGTTCTAGTAGCCCGATACCAACATCTTATGGGGGGTTAAATTGGAGTGGTTTCAGGTATACCACTACTGCTGATTACAGCACAATTCCAAGCGGGCGTTCTGTGGCTGCGACTTCCTTACCCAATGCAATTTTTTATGATGCGGTTATCTCTCCACATGCAATCAGTTCACTTGAGAATTTTGATTTGATATCGGCGAAGCTTACTTCTGTATGGAAGGACAATCTGCAAGTGAATGCGAGAGGCTATAGTGACGGAGTATTGAAATATAACAATACCTATACACTAAGCGCTACCACACCCGTTCAGATTGATTTTAACTTTACTGGAATCAATCGTGTCGAGTTTGTTCCTTCGGGCGGTGTACAGCATTATGCATTTATACCCAATCCAGCTGACGCCACTGATTTTTACATAGATGATCTTACATATTCCGTAAACAATTGTGTGAAGCTTGAATTAGATATTGGAGGAAATGGGCCAAAGAAGATTGTATTTATGAGAGGGGATGGTTGGAACTCGAGTGTGAATGATTTCCTATCAAACGCAAAAATCATTCGAGACAGACTTCTCACTATTGAGCCGTTTGAAACCTATCAAGGACAGTTTTCATTTTACGCCGATCTAAAGAAGCATAGTCAATCAAGCTCTTTTACTGGCAGTTCTGACTTTGTAAAATCTCAATCAAGTTGTGGAACAGACGGATTTACCTACGTCTATTTTTTCCAGGATGCCAATAGGGAAGCTTGGTCAATTCAAGGTAAAGGAGTTTCCTTTCTGGATTACCCTCATTTTGTTGAAGACCCTCTTGATGTAATTCACGAGATGGGTCATGCCATCGGCAATTTGGATGATGAATATTACAGTAGTACCTACACGCCTGCTTTTCCTCCTGAAGAGACAAATTGCGCATCAGACCCATTTGATACGTATCGGAATCCTGTTACGAACCGTATGTACGGAGCGGCGCAGCAAGTGGGTTGTTATTATAAGAATGATACATACTATCGCGCAAACGACGAGAGTTTAATGGGGAATAATTATGATTCATCTAAAATAGATATACCTGCTAACAAATTTAACGTGCCAAGTTGCGCGCGCCTTGTTGTGGCCATCAAAGGTGAGACTCCCACTAAAGCCAATGCTGCACAATATTGGCCTGAATGTTTTGTGCTTGATACGGCAAAGAATAGTATTCCTCCAATTCTACCCGCACCAATTATTTCCAGCATCACCGGAGGTCCCCCTGGGGGAATGGCCACGATGAAGGGTTCAGGATTTACCCAGACCGGCAACAGCGTTCAATTTATTAGTCCGGTGGACGGTGGAATATTTGAGACGACAAATGTACCAAGTTCCGATGGAACAACCCTAACTTTTACTGTGCCGGCAAACCTACCAACTTTATCCCCATCGTCCTCGGGCTATTCATTTAAAGCGGGCGCCTTAAATAGTCCGTGGAGTAACCAACTAAACTTACCGAGTTTGCCAAATCTGGGTATGTATCGGGAAAAATTTTCTAAATTACAAACCAGCATCCTTGTCGCTATTGATTCTCTTAAGAAAAAACAGACTGCGGCCTTGGCTAATCTTAAGGCCGGAGAAGTGCAAAGAGGCAACCCTCAAATTGATGTACCGCTCCAGCTTTTGACGAGAATGAAAAAGAATCTGGAAACTGATGCAAATGGCAGTCTGAAAGATCAAGCGGGCATGGTAAGATTTTTCACTTACTTTAAATCTTTGAGTAATTATACTGATTTGGCCTTGGCCGAAGTATTTCTGCGCACTAATGAATTGGCCGGATTTTCATATTTATTCCCGCCTTCTCCGGATAAACCGATACTGATAAGCTTGCCTGGATCCGGTGGTGAGGGAGGCTGGCGCGGCTCATTCGAGCTTCTTCAAGGAGAAGCTTCAAAATTTAATATTGTTGTGTATACATACGATTCCGCAACTTTAACGAGCGGTGAGATGACGGATATATTTATTGCTAAATTTGTTAGCAATAAATTGCATGAAAGAAATCCGGTTATCGTCTCACTTTCAATGGGTTCCACGCTTATCCACTCTGCTATTTTAAGAGATGTCTCAGGGGGGAGTTCCGTTTTTTCCAATAGCTATGTGGTAAGTACCGGTTTATTGCCGGGTGGTGCGGCAGAATTTTTGGGATGGATGAAAATATTTGTGCCCCTAGCGCCTTATGCGTACCCTATTTCTCGTGGGACTATTAACGTGATGAACCCGACAAACCCGATTTACGTTGATATTGCTAATAATATGCCGCGAATCGCCTCAAAAACAAAAGGAATTTCTTATATCCAAGCTCAATTTGATCATCATACTGATCCGGAGGTTCAGGGAACCACGTATGCTTCCAATCGAGATAAGACCCTAGCTGGAATGGCGGATGTGGTAAACGTGGTACCTCCCAAAAAGTATATAAACAATAAAAATCAGATTGAGCAAAACAATGATCATATCAATCTTTTATATGCCACCGAGGTAAAGAATAAAATAAGTTACTATCGAAATCTTCTAGAAAACTCGTCTCCTCTAAATGCCAAAGAGCTACCGATTGCATCTGGACGAAGTATATCTCGATGGTTGATGGGAATAGTTCAGAATCTGGGAGCGCATCTTTCACTCGACAAACATGTATTGGTTGCTTCGGCACAATCGCCAGAAGATCCCAACTTTATTCCAAGTTTTTTTGGCGGACCTGATCAGGACATATGTGAAGTTGCTGCGGACATTTTGGAGGATGCTTTGATAATTCCAGAAATGGATTACGATATTTACGTTTCAAAGCTTGCGGAATACATGCTACTTACTGAAGCGACTTGTTCGATTGAAGATGAATCGGAAGAAGCTTTTAGCGATTTGGAAATTTTGCCGGTATCTGAATCGGTTGCTGTATCAGGAACAGAAATATATGCTGTTGATCTTGATCTGTCAGGAATTTCCGGTATTGATTTGGTTGTTGATGGGACTGTGGTAAGCACGGATTCGTCTGGACCGTGGAATTTGAGTTTTGCTAGCACTAATTTCTCAAACGGGATTCATACGGTATATGCAGTTATACGAACATCTTCGGGGGCATCTCTGAATACAAAATCAGTGCCAATAACCATAAACAATAGTACCTCACTCTATTCCTTGTTGATCGATGATTCGGAGACAGGAACAGTGAAGTGTAATAACGTTTCTTGTCCAGCTACGGTAGCTCAAGGTAGCCAAGTGACTTTAACGGCCCACCCTGATTCAGGTTTTGTTTTTAGCGCTTGGACGGTTTCTCCCTCTCTCCCTGGGACATGTGCAGGCATTCTTTCTGGGACATTGTCGTGTACTTTTACTATGGATAGCAATAAAACAGTAGGTGCACGTTTTGTTCCTGCTGGAACAGGGGTTTCTAATCCACCACAAAACCCTCCCGTTGAACCCGCACCAATCCTTAATAAAGTTGCGCCACAATTCATTAGTGGGTCGTACCGCCCACGTTATGTGGCAGGTACGACCAATCAGTCAGTTGTTATGGGGTTTGTATATCCATCTCCGACATTTCCAATAGCAAGAACTGTTGAAATTGAACGTTCTGACAGTTCCCAGCCTGTCTTTCAGAAAGTCGGCGAAGTTGCATTAAGTTCGGGTATAACCAGCGATTCTTACGAAGATAAGACCATAGTCCCTACACATGCGTATACGTACCGCCTTCGTGCACTTTATTCAGATGGCAGTTATTCCAATTACTCTCTTCCCATTTCTGTGATGACATACCCACACCCGACAGAGGCGCCAACTCTTTACCTTAGAGCAGAATCAGACAGTCGGATGTCTCTGTATTGGACGATACCAACGACCGAAGGAATAAAATCCTATACTATTTTAGACAAAGCAAATAATCCACCCCTAGTCCAAAATATTTCTCCTACTACTTCAGATTATTCAATAACAGGACTCAAAAGTGACACAAGATATTGCTACATTCTTCAACCTATCGCGATTTACGGGACGGGATTTTATGGTGGTGCGCCGCCCAGTTCTTCCGTGTGCACTAAAACTCTTAAAGTCGGAGAAACAGCCCCCTTGCCACAAGGACCTGGACCCGATCCGCGCGAGAGGTCAGTCAGTGTGGGTATAAGTGGGGGAGCAGAAGGAACTCATTATAGTCCATATGACATCATGCATATATCGTTTTCTGCATCTGAAGGTGTCGAGAATGTCATTATTTCTGTGGGGAACCAACAATTCACCTTATTAGTACCGGCAGGTGGCAGTGGTACATTTGATTGGACTATTCCTGAAACATTCCAACCGGGGAACTACATGTTGAGTGCCGTTCCCCAAGGAGGGGGGAATACTACCATTGTTCCATTTGTGATTGTGGGACAGGCTGCGGGGGAGGGACAACAAAATCAAAATCCAGCTATCAATAATCCTGTCTCTTCGAACGATGTATACCAGTTTCTTGCAACTGCACTCAAGACGTTAGTCAAAATCCTTCTCCCAGTCATAGTTATATTTTATGTAGTGGTAGGTCTCATGTTTATTCTTGCTCGAGGTGATTCAGAAAAACTAGCACTTGCTAAGATGGCGTTTCTCTACACAACGATTGGTACCGGCATTGTTTTGAGTGCGTGGCTCTTGGCTGATGTTATCAAAAATACCATCAACGTGATTTCAAGTTAGTAGGGGAGCGGGTTTGGTTGATGAGATCCAGAAAATCTGGTACAGTCTTTTTACTGCGGTCGTAGCTCAGCTGGTTAGAGCGCTCCCCTGTCACGGGAGAGGTCGCCGGTTCAAATCCGGTCGACCGCGCAAGCAAATCGCCGAAAGGCGATTTTTGCTTGCGCGGTTGGAGCGAGCAAACTGCTTTGCTCGCGTCCGGATTTGAACAAGCGGAGACATGTCGCTTGCGACAGGCGAGCTCGGGGAGGAAGTTCTTAGTAAAATTGAGTTTGCAGAACGAAAATTTTACTTAGAAACTTGACCCTCAAATCCGGTCGACCGCGTCAAATAACCGTAGATTGGTTCAAGACACACACATGGTGACGACATACGTGTCTTGCTATAATCAAAGCGATGAAAAAGGAGATGCCGGTCGCAATCATTATTTATGGAATGGTTGCAGTGGGTAAACTCACTGTCGCAAAAGCTCTTCAAAAGGAGCTTGGATACAAACTTACGCACAATCATCTCGTAAGCGATTTGGTCTGGAGCATCTTTGACCGAGGAACTCTAGAAGGGAACCGTCTTATTGAGAGACTTCGCTATGAGTTATACGAGGAGGCAATCAATCAAGGAGTGAGTGTAATAATCACACATTGCTATTCTCATGACTACGTCTCTCCTACAGGACTCTCCGACCCAGATTATTTGAAAACGCTTGAAGAAAAGTTAGAAGCTTCCGGTGCAAAGACACTATTTATCCATTTGCAGGCCGACAATCAAGTGCTCCTCGAACGAGTGCAGGGAGAATCAAGACATGAGTACAGGAAACTCACAGATGTGGCAAAGATGTCAGAGTACCTAGAGGATAAAAAACTTGATGTCAGGACGTCAGCGCCAGTCAAGAACAATTTAGTGATAGATAATACGAACATGTCAGTGGAAGATGTAGTCAAGCTAATCCGAACAGCAGTAATGTAGTTATGAGTTCGGTGGTGTGATATTGGGAATATATATATGCACTGTCCTTCAGTCAGTGTCTTTCTTATCTTAGTTCCAACAGCGTCCACTACGGTGCGCAAGCAAATCGCCGAAAGGCGATTTTTGCTCGCGTTCGGCTTTGAACCCCCCTTCTTTCCCCTAGGGGAAAGTTTGAAATCGGAGGCACCTATTTTTGCTTGAATATAAGCTGCTACTTTAGTTTTAAGGAGTGTAATAATTGTGGGCCTGCAACGGCGAATGTTATAGCCACACATGTAATAAGTTCGTCATCTTGTCCTTTTGAACACCATTCTTCATGAATAAATCATCCGCATGAGGGTGCTATAAGATTATAAAAGGAGTTTTTATGGTCGGAAATATAAGTTTAAATATATATGCAGATGAATAATAAAAATATAATTATTACCATTCTTGTTCTCATCGTACTTGGGTTCGCTGGTTATTTCTTATTTGCCGCTGGAGATGCATCAAAAGAAATTTCATCCACCACATCAACAAATTCTAATTCAAATCCACCAGCTATTCCACAAGAAAAGCCGGATGCCCCTATTGTGCAGACTGATTCAGATGTTAGTCCGTCAAATTCAACTGCTATAGCGAAGGGTCGGGTAACTCCGAATGGTGCTCTAACGGATTTTTGGTTCGAGTACAGTGAAGATTCACTACTGGGGAATATCATTGGTACCGTTACGCCAACTCAATCTGCAAGCAATGGTCTAAACTCGATTGCCATATCTGCTTCTGTCGGAGATTTAAGTGATAACACAAGGTATTTCTATCGGGTAGTAGGGAGAAATCAGTACGGCACTGTTCGAGGAGATGTTGTTTCATTTAGAACAAGACCTGAATAATCTCGAGATAAATTCAAAGTTACTGTTAACATCAGATTGCCAAATAGAAATAAGGTCGGTACGTTGTGCCGACCTGATTGAGTTCGTTGGGTTTATGCGAGTTCTGCCGAGAAGATGATTCCTGGGGCAATTTCAACCCCGCATTTGGTGAACAGCGCCATGCTCGCCTTGTTGTGAGGCTGAATCCATGCAAAACAGAGAATTGTTTTTCCATACTTTTTCTGCTAGCGTTGATAGTGAAAGGAGACCGATGTCCCATGAAACTCCACCTAATTGTTCTCCCTTTGCTCGTTGTTCTTTTCACCGGATGCAGGTCGATGACCACTCATCGTCCCTACGCTCATCAGCCTGTCGTTCGTACCAATCTTACTCCCTACCAGTGGGAGTGGATTAGAGTGTATCGCTGGGCGCGGGGGATAGTGACTGACACGCTCAAACTTCCTCGCACAATCTCTTCTGAAGAAGTAAGAGTGAATGTTGCTCGTTTGCTCCACGCGCCGGAAAATACGAGTTGGGAAACTATCTTGGTTCACCCGAGCCTCAAGCAATACGTTGTTCACCTCACAGAATCTCGGCGCTTGAGAATGAATCGCATCTTTGAACTTCCGCCTGATACCTCATGGGTTGATCTCATGAGATTTGCGGAGTATTGGAGAATGCGTACCTCACTGGATCAGAAAAAGACTCGCATGCACCTTCCGCCCCCCCCC
>Ga0209542_10000361_pt1 | contig 111657 bp, 109 predicted proteins | sample RifCSPhighO2_01_FD_184028 | JGI IMG/M metagenome (GOLD analysis project Ga0209542, IMG submission 184028) | Soil microbial communities from Rifle, Colorado - Rifle CSP2_plank highO2_0.1 (SPAdes) (version 2) | ecosystem: Environmental > Terrestrial > Deep subsurface > Rock core/Sediment ...
GATCTCTCTTCGGCGCAACATGTCTATCGTAGGCTCATCAAGTTCAAACCCTTTTAGTTCTTCTTTGAGTTCCGTTACTCGATTGGCAAGCCCCTCCAATTTTTTTCGCTCAATCGGGCCAGGGCTGCGACCGTATTGTTCATAAAAAAGCCGCAGTTTTTGCTCGGTGTTTTCCGCGGCATGCAGTTCTTTTTGCAAATGGTCAAAAGCGAGAACTTTGGCGAGAGTTCCCTTTAGAGTTTCGAAGCGGTCTTTATAGGCAGCAAGTACGTCCGGGTGCGAGGCGAGTTCTTTTATGCGCCCGTCTGTATCGGCGAGAGTTGATTCTTCAAATTCGCGGAGCTCCGGGTCGATCTTGAGAGATTCAAGATGGGCGATAACGGCCTCTTCTCCCTTGGCTTTCAATTCTTCGCGTTCTTTTTTGGTGAGTCCTCCCCAGGTCTCTCGTACATGCTTGGAGACCTCGGGACGGGCGGCTGAAAGATCAGCCAATTCTGTTACCCGTACCACTATTTCCTCCGGCGAGAGCCTCTCTTTAGATACCTCTGCTTCTTTACCCGCCTCTTCAAGAACACGCTCGGGCGTGGTCTTTACTTCTGGAGTGTGTGGCATTTTTTCTGGGGACATCATGTCTCAATTGTAGCATTAATATTGATAAGAAGCAACCCCAAGTTGATTTCAAGTTGTTCAAGTTAATTCGGTGCTCGAAATTACAGAAGCTTTTTGTCTTTTTTAATTACCTTGTATTCTCTTTGCAAATACATCAAATCCTCTTCCAAGCTTTGCAGGAGTTTAATGTGCCAGTTTTTCTCTTATCTCTTTTTGGCGTTCCTTTTCTTCGTCCACGGTATTTATATATAGATTTTTTGCTAAAAATATATAAAATTCAACTTAAACCAATGGTGGTATAATGCTTTTTGAGGGGTCATTCCGGAGGACGGTTTGAGGTCTATTATCATAACCCCTAATGAATACCTTTATCTATTCGGGGTTGCAATATGTCCGTTCCTAAAACAGAATTGGCAAATGAGCCACGCGGAGCGTGGAAAAACCTTTTGGATTCGGGAATTTTTGGCGGGAACACGTTTGTGTCGCGCCTGCGGCGCGACCCCATTTCGGCTTCAAAATGCGATCTCGATTTCTGGCGGCCGAGTCTAACTCGACTCGCCTCACAAACTCAGCTTCTTGCAAAGCCGAGTTTGACTCGGCGGAGTCATGCCTCCTTCGCCACTCTTTCGCTAAAGCTTCAGAGTGCAAGCATGGCTTCGGCGGATTAAAAAGGTTTTTTAGGAGAATACGACTTTGAGTTTGGAGGTAATCAGAAGTTAAATTTTCGCTTTTTGACGTCAGAATATATTAATGAGCGGTGCTGAATAATGAGAATTTTTACTTTTCCTTCATTAATTTTAAAAATGATACGGTAATCTCCCACACGAAGCTTACGGTATCCTTTAAGCGATCTCCTGAGGGGTTTCCCGTATAAATCTGGTTTAGTAGTAAGCCTGTCCTCTATAGCGGTGCGAATTTTTTCTCGCCATAGTTTTGATATCCTGGGTATATCTTCACGAATGACCAGATAGTGATACAGAATTTCGAACATTATTTCCAAGCTTTTTTATGAGATGAGTAGCTGGCTTTATTGGTATCCCGTTTTTCGGCCAGCCGATTCCAAATTTGATCTTCTTCAACCTCTAATGCGACCTCAAGAAGACGAGCCGCCTTGGTCGCTTCGGGAATATGGTCACGATGGGCAAGGCTTGCTAGGGCCCTCCTTATCTCATCGGATAAGCTTATGTTAATCCTAGTTTTGGTAGTAGACATAATTAAAATTATTAGTTTTATATTTTTAAGTGTATCAAAAGTGCATCACTTGTGTCAATAGCCTCAAGATATTAGGTCATGCCGATAAAAAGTGTCGATGCGGAGGCGAGAGGATTCGAACCTCTGGTACCTTGCGGTACATTCGCTTTCCAAGCGAACGCACTAGACCACTATGCGACGCCTCCGTATATTAATTTCTTAAGAGCGAATCCGCCCCCGCAAGATCCCTGCACCCAGAGAAAGGGCAGTAGCATACGACCTCTCCAAATCGAGATAATCATAATCTATTTCACACTTATTTTCAATAAAAAAGAGCCTATCGGGCTCCCTTGCTTTCATCGAGATTAAGCAAGAAACAATTCGTATCCCTAACCCTAAAGCCGTGCTTAAGGTAGAGCAGGTTGGCGGCCACCCGTCTTCTGTTGCTCGTAAGCTGGATGCTGTCAAGCCGCATATTCTTGGCGGTAGCTACGGCAAATTTCACCAAGTACTCTCCGAGACCCAAGCCCCGATAACTTTTGTCAACAACCACATCATTCAAATAGCCTCTCCCGTTGGGATGGCGAAGCGTCCTGTTGTAGGACAATGTAGCCATAGCGATAATACGGTTTGTCCGGGGATCTTTCAATAAAATAAGCCATAAATTCTGCTGGGATAAAACGGTACTTACCTCCTGAACGCTGAGGCCTGGCACAGAATCGGATAACTGTCGAAGAAGACCGTTGATTTCGTCTGTATCTTTGGCACTAAGAATTGACGGTCCCGATAGAACAATCGGATCAAATTTCTTTCTCTCCACTTGGTTCCTTTTTTCAAAAATCTGTGGAACCAAATTATCACAAGATAAACTTGACGTCCATATTGGATTGTCGACTCAAAACAAAACGTCCGCATGTCGACTGACGTGCGGACGAGTTTAAAGATACTACCTCAATAAATCATTCGAGATCAATCTGTCCAAGTTCAATAGATCCGCAGAACATGGTTAATCGTGCCGGCAGTTTAGAGCTATGGAGAGTGGTCAGATACCAACCCCGGGGCTCAAGATCAAAAGAACGATCCCCTATTCTCAAGGTTTGAGGCTGATCGGATAAACGGTTATCAAGCATTATAACGATATCGTTTTTGAAAGTAACGTTCGACGGGTAAATTTTTTCACACCCAGGAAAAAGTACAAAATATCTGCTTTCCGGATCAAGAAGCCTGGCCCAATAATCCGCATCCTTCACTTCATCAACGATAAGACCGGGGGTGGGACCCGGAGATAGCTGAACCTCAGCGGTCGGAGAGGGAGAAGGTGAAGGAGACGAAGAAGTTAAGTTCTCGCCACCACCGCCCTGAAAGAAGAAAAATAACGCCCCGCCCAGAACCAAACAGACAACCATTAAAATAATGTTCAGTTTTTTCATATGAGTTGCATTATATCATTTCTTAGTTTGGTGTAAACAATACGACGATGGTTGACTGCGTCATGTTCTTCGTGGCTTAAATCCTGATAAAGTTTGTGGAATTGAGGTATCCAGAAAATCGAACGGAATGGATAACCAGGTTCACACTTACCCGGATATTCTTCGACGATATATCCGTCAATTGAGGCAGTTTCGACTAAAGTGTTCGTGCCGTCATAAAACGTGCCGACCGTCCGCAAGTGAGCAGTTCTTTTTTCTTTGGGCACTCCCTTCAATTTTTTCAGAGCAATGTCGATTAATTCCTGATCACTCGCTTCGTGGCCGGGCCATCGACGACTTAGAACCCCGGGCTCTCCGTTCAAGTAATCTATCTCCAAACCCCCATCATCAGAAATAGATGGCAATCCTGACCATTCAAAGTAGGTTCTGGCCTTAAGTAAAGAGTTTGCTTCGAATGTTTTTCCGGTCTCTTCTACGTCCGGAGCATTGCTGAAATCAAACAAAGAAACAAGTTTAAATCCTTCGCCTAAAAAGGTCCGAACCTCTCGAGCCTTAGCAGGATTCTTGGTAGCAATAAGTATCTTCAAGGAAAAATTCTAAATTCTAATATCTAAATCCGAAATAATATCAAATCCTCAAGGTTCAAAATTCAAAACGTTTTGGTATTTGAATTTTTTATTTTGAGCTTGTTTAGGATTTAGGGTTTCGAGATTAGGATTTATACTCTCATTCCTCGTAAAATCTTGATCCTTTCTTCAAGGGGCGGATGAGTTTGAAATAAACGAGCAAGCCAATTGATAGCCTCCTTGCCCTTAAAGGGGTTGGCGATAAAAAGATGGGCGGTAGCGTTATGGGCATGCTGTAACGGCATCGGGTCCTGTTTTATTTTTTCCAAAGCATTGGCGAGACCGTCGGGATAGCGGGTCAAAAGAGCGCCGGAAGCATCGGCAAGAAATTCTCTTTTCCGGGATACGGAAAGCTGAATCAGCGTGGCCGCAATCGGAGCCATTATCATGGCGACTAAACCGATAGCTAAAATCAGGGCGCCGCCCCCTCCGCGACTGTCATTATCTCTGCCTCTAAATCCTCCGAAAAAACTCATCCTCATAAATATATCGGCTAAAATTGAAATCAACCCGACAAGGACAACTACGATGGTCGAGATCAAAATATCCCTATTGCCGACGTGAGAAAGCTCGTGGGCAAGAACGCCCTCCAATTCTTCGTTCTGAAGCTTGGTCAAAGCTCCTCTTGTTACGGCTATAGCCGCATGCTTGGGATCTCGGCCAGTTGCAAATGCATTTATCTGCGGAGATTCGATAACATAAATTCTCGGTGCGGGCAGTCCGGCGGTAATGCAAAGATTTTCTACCATTCGAGAAAGATAGAGATTCTCTTCGCGGTTGGCAATCAACTTGGCTCCTGACATGGCCAAAGCGATCTTGTCGGAGTACCAATAAGACACGCCGTTCATAATCAAGCTGAGAAATACGGCAAAATACAATACTTCGGGAGCGTTATAGACGTAGCTAAAGAACCATCCGATTCCTACGATGAGAACTAAAAACACGGTTATCAATAACCATGTTTTGCGGATATTGGAATCTTTGTGAGAATATAAGTTCATAAAGTTTATAAGGTTACAAAGTTCATAAAGTTAGAGACTGGAACTTGATGAACTTTAAGAACTCGATGAACCGTCAACTAAAATGAGACTTTAACCGGCTCCCTCTCCTTGTCATTCTCGAGCTGGAAAAATTCTTCTTTTTTAAATCCGAAACGGCCGGCAATCAAATTGGTCGGGAACTGCTCGATCATGGTATTAAGAGTCATGACATTGGTGTTGTAGAATCTGCGAGCGGCCTGGATCTTGTTCTCGGTATCAGATAGCTCGTCCTGCAACTTAGCAAAACTCTCAACCGCTCTTAACTGAGGATAGGCCTCAGATAAGGCAAAAAGGCTCTTAAGGGCTCCTGTGAGTACATTCTCGGCCTGAGCATGCTCGGCAACGGTCTTGGCTCCCATGGCCTTAGATCGAGCCTGGATGACCATATCAAGGGTCTTTTGCTCATGGGAAGCATAGCCCTTCACCGCTTCTACTAAATTAGGAATCAGGTCGTATCGTCTCTTGAGCTGAACATCGATATCGGCCCAGGACTCTCTTGCTCTGTTCCTTGAACGAATCAAGCCATTGTAAGCCCCGACCAGCCATAAAACGACCACGATGACGACGGCTAAAGTAATCATGGATAGTGACATTTTTTATATAGCCATTGGAATAACCACCAACAGCCGTTAATTCAAATAAATAGTATCATAAATTGAATCGGAATGGAATTTAATGCATTTGATTTTTAAACCGGATAAATGTACCATACCGTCAGTTTTCTTTGAAAATCGAGCAAAACAAGCGATGAAAAGAGCGCGAACGATACTGATTATCGGTATATTCATGCTCGCCGGCTGTCAAAAAGCCTTAACTCCAACGAGTCCGAGTTTAATTGAAAATCCAAATTTTACGGACGCAACAATCTCAAACTGGTCTCCATACATCGGAGTAGCCACGCCTGGCGGAGTAGAAGATACCTATAGAGAGGCGCTAACGGCAATGGCACAGAATGGAACCTTAAAGGGTGTCCGCGTTGGAATAACCAAAAGAGAAAAGGGCGGCTGGGGAGTTTATGACCCGATAATCAAAATGATCGGATCCTTGAGTCCAAGATTAGACATGCTGCTTCTAATTGATAACTACTACCTTTTTGAGCCGAACATAGAACAAATAATCGATGAGGCCTTGGCTACTTATCCCGAGATAAAATATTTCCAAATCGGAAATGAAATCACTTCCATATTGCCCAAAACTGGTCCGACCATGACCATCGAAGAATATATGGTCATCTTCAAGAAAATCTACGACCATGTCCAGAAAAACCATCCCGGAAGAGCAATACTTTTAACCCAGTCGCCTACCGGCTCTGGAGTATTCGGAGGAATTGAAACAGATAAAATGGTAGAACTGGGCCTGCTCAAAATGTCGCCAAACAATATAGTCATAGGAATAAATGTCTACAGCGAGGCAAGCATAAGCCATTATACTCACGTCGTGAATGGCGCACTTAGAAACTACCGAATCTGGGTTACAGAAACAGGAACGGATTTTAGCGATCTTCAGATCGATTATGTTAATAGGCGATACCCGGAACTGAAAAACTACCTAAGAGCCGAAAGAATATTCTGGTATACTCTCTGGGAAGGCGAGAGATATCCAGCAGACAGAGGCTTCGGTATAATCAAGGGCGCGTTGGAATACCCTAATTATTGGAAGAGCCCTCTCTTTAAACTTTTAACAGACCGGAGTTAAGGAGGACGTCTTGACTAAAAAAGTAGTCGCCACGGCATTTTTATGTCTCGCCATCGCGCCCGGCATTCTTTTCGCCCAAGAGAAAGAGCCTGAAAAGAAAGACGCTGGAAAAGACGGATCATACATCAAGCTGAGTTTTTCCCAGAAGAATCGAACTATTGCCGGATTAGGCTATGATATGGCCGGACTCGAGATATCATTTGAAAAGTATCTCAAAAATAACTGCCTTGGACTGTCGGGCTGGTCAATCGGCTTAAGAAAAGATGAGTTCATTTATTTGGAATCGGGCTATCTGTTGAACTTGAGAGTGTTCCGGAATCAAAAGGCGGGGCCGGTCGATGCCAAATTAGGCATAGGCGCAGAGTGGGGCGCCCCGCCCCTGACCTTTGATCGGACACGGTTTGAGTTCAGAGACCATGAATTAGTATCTTATAAGCACGTCCATATCATTAGAAACTCTAAAATACCCCGCATCGGAACAGTGCGAGACGGGGTGCTTTACGGATTTATTGAAGGAGCTATATCGAAAAGAAAGGGTCCTTTCCTACTTGAAGCGGGAGTACGGGGAAACGCCATCAGGTTCGGTATTGACGTGTTTCACCTCAAAGACGATCGCCTTACTCATACTTCGACCGATAAATTACTGATCGTTCCGGCTTACTTCGTAAGTTTAGGAGTAAAGCTTTGGTAATTACCGCAAACGGCTCCTCTATGGCAGAGCCGTTTTTGTTTGCCTTTGAAGAAATCTCTATTTGCCGGCCGCGGCTTTAAGCAAGCCCCGAAAAAGCGGATGAGGATTAAGCGGGCGGGACGTTAATTCGGGATGGAATTGGGTGGCTACAAAAAATTTATTCTTCGGCAACTCTATGACTTCGACAAGGCCTCTCTGCGGATTCACGCCGGCAATCAGTAGTCCTTTCTTCTCCAGCCCGCCTCGATACTGATTATTGACCTCGTATCTATGCCTATGCCTTTCGGATATAATATCCTTCCCATAAAGTTTCCTGGCTAAACTATGTTTCGCCAATTTGCATTTGTAAGCGCCCAGACGCATTGATCCTCCCATTCTTTTTTCTTTGATATTAACCAGCTGGTCAGGCATGGTGCATATAACAGGCTCGGGCGTTTTCTGATCCACTTCGGCAGTATGGGCCCCGGCCATCTTACAGATGTTTCTTGCAAATTCAACCACCGAAAGCTGAAGACCGTAGCATAACCCTAAAAACGGTATGTTATTTTCACGGACATATTTGATAGCGTTTATCTTTCCCTCGACTCCCCTCTTGCCGAATCCCCCCGGAACTATTATCCCGTGAAAGTTCTTCAGCTCCCTCACCGATTGCGGATTTTTCTCGTATTGTTCAGACTCAAGCCAAGTAATCTCCGGCTTTCTTTTTATTGACCAGGCAGCATGCTTTATGGCTTCGATAACCGATATATAAGAATCAGCCAAGGTAAAATCACCGGATCCGAAATATTTTCCGACTATTCCGATCTTGACCGGCTCTTTAGACGCCCTTATGTTGCCGATCAATTTATCCCATTGCTTAGATTTTCTGGTTCTGGATTTCAATCCGGTTTTCTCAAGAATCCTCCGGCCTAAATTATCTTTTTCAAAATTAACCGGAATTTCATAAACCGAACCGTCGATGTCGGGCGCAGAAATAACGTCTTGGACGGCCACATTGCAAAATATCGAAACTTTTTGCTTGCGTATGCTATCCAGCGGCCGGGACGACCGGGCAATTATAAAGTCCGGCTGAATCCCAGCTGAATTCATCGCCCGCACGGCATGCTGGGTCGGTTTAGTCTTCATCTCACCGATCATCTTCGGAATCGGGAAATAACTTACCAGCATAAAAATCACCTGGCCATAACTTCGCAGCTTCATAATTCTGGCTGTTTCCAGGAAAATAAGGTTTTCATATTCGCCGACGGTACCGCCTATTTCAACAAGAACAAAATCGGCATCGGTTTTTCTGGCCACGTTCCATAGTCGCCTTTCCACCTCGTTGGTAATATCGGGAATGACCTGGACGCACTTGCCGCCATATTTTAAGTTTCTTTCCTGATCAATGACCGACTTATAAACCAAACCGCTGGTCATATAATTATCGCGCAGAATGTTCTCGCCTAAAAACCTCTCATAATTCCCGATATCCTGATCGCACTCCATTCCGTCATCAGTTACAAAAACCTCACCGTGTTCGGTGGGGTTCATTGTTCCGGCATCTACATTGAGGTACGGATCAATCTTTACTGCAGTGACCCTAAAACCATAGTCCTTGAGAATCCTGGCGGTTGAGGCGACGGTAACTCCCTTACCTATGCCCGACATTACGCCTCCGCATACGAATATAAAATTCGTCTTCATTGATATTATTTTAACAAATACGGCCCAAGAGTCAAAAAAGCATATACCGCCAACACTAAATGCGAGATCAAGTTATCACTCCTTTTTAACTTAAACACCCCCACCCTTTATGATATATCATAAAGGGTGGCGAGGATTTTAATTTCAATTTTTATCTTTATTGAGATCTTCCAGCAAATCTGAAAGCCAATAATGGCTTTTATACCTTCGTTTCAAATCAGCAAACGGCCCCGACTTGTAGTAATCCTTAAATCCCGACCTTGATTTTACTTTTGACCTGATTACTCGGTCAAATTTTTCAACAATCTTTTTATAGCCCTGATGTCTGCCGCCAAGCCATTGTTTAACTTTATATATCGTGTCATATCCCACCCCTATTTCTCTGGCTATCTGAGGATATGATTGCTTCTCTATGAGTCTCTTGGCAATTAGAATTCTTCGGCCAAGCATTATTTTTTCGCTTTCGGTTAGGATATCATTAACAAATGATTTGATTTCATTCTTTAATCCGGCATGATAGAGCGCTGCGTAAAGAACATCCAGAAACTGACCTCTTGTTCCTTTTTTAATTTTTGCTGAATTGAGTTTCATGTATACTGGGTTAAATGACCAACGCCCTTTATGATATATCATAAAGGGCGTTGATGCAATCAGGCTTGTTTTATAAAATTAGTATCCTCCCATTCCTCCCATTCCTGGCGGCATTCCGCCTCCGGATGGAGCAGGTTTTTCTTCAGGTATATCCGTAATAATGGCTTCCGTGGTTAGGATCAGTGAGGCGACAGATACGGCATTAGTCAGAGCAGCCCTAACAACCTTGAGCGGATCTATGATTCCCCTTTCAAACATATTCACGTACTCTCCGCTTGCGGCATTCAGGCCCATTCCGGATTCAAGAGAAAATACTTTCGAAACAACTTCATTTGAATCCTTTCCGGCGTTCTCAGCAATTGCCCGCAAAGGTTTTTCCAATACGGACTTAATAACGGCCACTCCCTTAGCTTCGTCGCCAACCTCGGCAACTCCCTTTAAGCCTTTCGTGTTCAGCTCTTTAGAGGCTTCAAATAACGCGATCCCTCCGCCGGCAACTATTCCTTCGGCAAGAGCGGCCCTTGTGGCATTGACGGCATCTTCTATTCTGAATTTCTTTTCTTTCAATTCTGTTTCGGTATTGGCACCGACTCGCAGAACGGCAACGCCTCCGGAAAGTTTTCCTACCCGCTCCTGCAATTTTTCCTTATCAAATTCCGAAGTCGCTTTGGCAATTTGAGCCTTAAGCTGGTTGACCCTCTTATCTATCTCCGACTTTTTTCCCTTGCCGCCCACGAAGGTGGTCGCTTCCTTAGCCGCCACGATCCGATGAGCCTTTCCAAGCATTGAAAGTTCTGCAGTCTCAAGTTTCATTCCTCGCTCTTCACTGATAACCTGTCCGCCGGTGACAATAGCTAAATCTTCGAGCATTTCTCTTTTTCTATCGCCGAATCCGGGAGCTTTTACGGCTAATGCCGAAAAGTTGCCTCTCAGCTTGTTAACAACCAGGGTTGCCAGAGCATCCCCGTCAACATCATCAGCGACAATCACCAACTCGCGCTTGCCTGCTTCGGATAATTTTTGAAGTAGCGGTACGATATCCTGAATCGAGGATATTTTCTTATCGGTGATTAAAATAGATGCATCTTCGTGGATCGCCTCCATCCTCTCAGCGTTGGTAACCATATACGCCGAAACATAGCCCTTATCTATCTGCATGCCCTCGACAAGCTCTTTAGACATTTCGGTTGATTGAGATTCTTCAACGGTGACTACGCCGTCTTTTCCGACTTCCTTGAATACATCGGCGATAAGCTTCCCTATCTCTGGGTCATTAGCCGAAATAGAAGCCACTTCTTTTATTTTTTCATAGCTTGAGACCGCTTTTTTCTTTTTATTCAAATAATCGACAACCCATTCGACCGCCTTATCCATTCCTTTTTTAAGAACCAGCGGATTAGCTCCGGAATTAACCGCGCTAAAACCCTCGGCAACAATTGCCTGGGCCAAGACTGTAGCAGTGGTGGTTCCGTCTCCAGCAACGTCATTTGTTTTAGATGCAACTTCTTTAATTAAATCGGCCCCGATATTTTCAAACCTATCTTTTAATTCCATCTCCTTTGCCACCGTAACTCCGTCTTTTGTAATCACGGGCGAGCCGAAACCCTTATCAATAACGACGTTCCTCCCCTTGGGGCCAAGGGTAACCTTCACCGCATTGGCGGTTTTATCAACTCCTCGTTTTAAGGCTTCGCGGGCTTCTTCTTTATAATATATTTGTTTTGCCATGATTATAACTTGCTGGCCACTCTGCCATCGAGCCAGGCTCGATTACGGCAGTACGCTCTTAGCCAACTCCTTCGTTAAAATCTCCGCTTGCTCGATTTTGCCTCGGATTTAGCTAAGCCAGCTGCGTTCTAAATTATTAATCTAAAACCGCTAAGACATCCTCCTCGCGGGCAATTAAGTATTCTTTGTCGTCGACCTTGATTTCATCTGGTCCATACTTTTTAAACAGGACGGTCTGGCCCTTCTTCAACTCCATAGGTACTCTTTTGCCGCTTTCATCTGTTCTTCCGGGGCCGACAGCAACGACTCTGCCCTTCTCCGGTCTTTCTTTATTTACCGTATCGGGCAAAATGATTCCTCCTTTTTTCTTTTCTTCCCGCAAAGGCTCGAGAAGTACGTGATCGGACAATGGTTTGATCATAATATAACTTAGGATCTAAGGCTCAAAGTCTAAGGCAAGAATTTTCTGGCTTTAGTCTTTAGTCCTTAATCTTTTAGCACTCTGTCTATCCAAGTGCTAATTGTAGTCCAGTCGAGAAAATATGTCAAGAATTTAAAAACCCCGCCCGAAGGAGGGGTTAAATCTTATTTCTTTCTCAAAAATTGAAGTGCCGCCTGAAACTGGGAGTCTTTTTCAGTAAGATATTCATAGGATCTGAAGTTGTCCGGCTGCTCGACTTCAATATCGGGGTTCACACCTACTGAGCTGATATTGGTTCCATCGGGCAAAAAATACCGCGCTGTGGTAACACCAAGTAAAAGCTTCGTTTCGGCAGTAGGAAGCGAACCGGGCCGTTCGACGTCAATGTAATCCTGCACGGTTGCCTTACCATAAGTTCGCACGCCGATCAGCGTTGCAACTTTATAATGCTTGAGGTTGCCGGCCATCACTTCCGAGGCGGAAGCAGATAGATTATTTATCAAAACGACAACCTTCGGTGGATTTTGATCAATTCGTCTGGGTTGCAAGGGAGTAATAACTCCCATAGCAGTCTCGTACTTGCGAACATAATCGCGACCCCTGATCTCAAGAATCAACTTACCGGAACCGACCAAGAATTCTAATGCGGATGCTACGGCCCGAAGAGAACCGCCTCCATTGTCACGAAGATCGATTATTAAGCCGCTTTTCCTATCAACTTCGATCTGAACGAGAGAAAAGAAAAGCTTACCGACCGTCTGATCAGTAAAAGACCTGATTTTTATGTATCCGATATCTTTGCTTAAATCTTTATAGACAACGCTATCAACCTCGATCTTCTCGCGAATTAAATTAAATACTTGGGGCTTTTGAGCATGCAGGCCCTTGATCTCAAGGGAAACGCTGGTCCCCTCTTTTCCGAGGACTAAATTCACAACCTGATCCGGCGCCAAACTATATACTGACCGGCCGTTAATACTCAGAATGACATCGCCCGGCCTTATCCCCGCCTTTGACGCCGAATATCCCTCGAAGACCTCGGTAACATAAATACTTTTTCCAAGGCGCATTATAGATAGCCCAATCCCGCCGATATACTTTCGATCCGTAAAGTTACTGACCACGCCCTTGACCTCTGAGCCGATAAAAAGATTGCTATACGGATCGAGTCCGCTTACCATCCCCTTCATCGCTAAATTCATCAGCTCTTCGGGGGATTTTTTATCGACGTAGCGGTTCTGCACCTCGGCGTATACCTTCATAAATTCTTTCATCTTGTCATCTAATGCTCTGTCCGAGTTACCGGTAAAAAAACCGACATTGGAAGTCCTAATGTTCAGACAAAAGGCCGTAAGAAGAGAGAAGCCAAGAATTACAAAAAGAACCAGGAAGCGCCTGCGGTTTCTCATAAAATCCCCGATTTTTCAAAGATGCTGAGGGTACTCTATACCCCTACGGAAGAAACATCAACCCCTCACTTGAGGAGGATAGGTTCTGTCAGGCAAAGCCTCGGAACGGGATATTAATAGTATCCCGATATGTAAACTATGGTCCGTTTATTTTGAGAACGGCTGCTTTGCATATCCTCTTCAAGTGCAGGGGTCAACCCCGCATATCAGCAAGGATATATTCTGCACAAGCAAAGAGGTTAGTTCCAGAATTTATACAACCCCGCCGCTGAACAAGGTAACGACCCCTAAACAATGAGCCCTGAATCCTTTTCTTCCAAATACGGAATAATACCAAGGCGCCTTAATCCCTGATTATATTTGCTGATTATGGTTTTCTCAAAGGAACGAGGATGAAACTCCAATTCAGATTCATTAAACGTTATCCTCCCGCCGGCTTCATAGGTTAAAGGGTTCTCCTTGATTCTTTCGTGCTGATATTTTTTAGCTCTTATTTCGAGAATATCGCCGAGCCGGGAATTCAAAATAAATTCTACCATTCTCGCAAAACCATGAAGAATCGGATTCAATGGAGCCGATCTCCTGACAAATTCATCGTTTATTTTAAAATTATAAACGAATTTATTTATCCAAATATTGGATTTATAGAAATCATGCACCAATTGCCTCGCTATCATTGTCGGCTTGAGATTAGCATACGTCTGGGCATTATATAAACTTTCATGCGAGATCCTGAGATCTGAATCGGTTATATAGTGGTTCAGACAGAATTTATCCGGGGCCACGGCATCAAACCTCTTTCGCCTCGATCTAAGCAAAGAGCTGATCAGTAATAAAAAGAGGCGACAGGTATAGAGCCGCCCGGTCTTAGCGATAACCAAGACATCAAAGTCGCTTTCCGGATGAGCATTGCTTAAAGCTAAAGATCCGCTTGTAAACAATCCTCTGAGGTAAGGTGCGCCGGAAAACCATTTCAGGAGCCGGAGAAACTTCTTCCACTTTGCCGTTGTGATTTTCTCTCTTTCTATCCTGACATCATAAACGCCATCCCGTCCGGATAAAAAGTAAAAGCCGTTCTTTGAACCGATAATTCCGCTCCTATGAAGACTGCTCAACTCTTGGTGAACATCCCCCAGGGAAATACTGCCGATTCCCCGATCGGTTCGGTTAAGCCGGGCGGGATTAATTAAAAATTTATGGACCTCGATCATGGTTAGCGGAAAATCTAAAATATCATAGTAAACTATGGTCGACAGAATGGAATTTCGCAAATGGAGCATACCCGGTATATCAACATTGATAGTATCTTGCGATATACAATGTTTTCAATATTTAAATCTAATAGGGGGCGGCCCGATCTATCTCAACAATACTGGTTGGCTTGAGGCCAGATCAATGCTGTATTACCGGGCATACAAGACACAACATACAATAAACCGCAGAAATTAAAAAGTCCCAAACAATTAATTGGGACTCAAAATAACCTACAGGGCTATCCAGGCAATAACGACTATAACAACCCCTGCTAAGGCAAAGTACCGACCTAATCCCGCTATAAAAAGAGCGAGGGCTACGAAGATAAAGTACGGCCAAAGCTCGCGCTTTTCCTGCTGAAGATAGGGTTCGAGGGACTTACTTCTATACTTATCTATCGCCGACGAAAGAAAGATTACGGAATTATCTTTTACGCTTTGTATAACAAAAGGTCCCTGACCGCCGGTAGCACTGCTCATAAATGCGAGAGTATCGGTATTGAGCATTGAGAAATTGTCTTTTAGCTCGTCGGCTAATGACGGCGGGTAGTCTACGCCCGCCCGATAGTCCTGAAGAATGTCCACAAGCGGAATATACCGGGCAGTGCCGACGCCCACCGAGTAAATCTCAATGCCTCTTTTCTGAAACTCTCCTATGGACTGGCTGAACTTTTTCTGAGCATCGGCCAATCCCTGGCTATTGTCCTTAAGATTTCCGAAAAAATCTCCGTCGCTGATCAGTATCGCAAAACGGTTGGCTTTTACCCGCGGCTTCCAGTTATCATCCCACCCTTCTACCCCTAAAATATCCGCCATGTCTTGGCGATCTATCCTCTGGTATATGTGCTGAAGAGCCTCGCCCATATCAGAAGACCAATAAATTCCATCGAAGGAATTAAAGTCCTTGGGCCGCTTAACTTTTGAAACCTGGTCAGCAAAACCATCCAAGTCCTTAGTAAACGGATACCTTCTCGATCCGATGGAACCGGCTAAAAACAAAGCGACTCGATCACCCGGGCGTATGGCGCCGGATGAAATCAACTTGGCAATCTCCCTGGTCGCTATATCGATTCGGGACCAACCCGTATCCTTAAGAAACATTGACGATGAACTATCAATGATAAAAATAGCTTCAACACTGCTTTTTTTGGCAACGGTCAAGCCCTTAGTCGTAAACGGCTTGGCGAAAGCTCCGATAAGAAACGGGGTTGACGCAATCAAAAAAAACCAGAACCTCCAGGTCCCAAAAACCGGATGCCTCGATCCGCTCGTTCTTTTAAGGCGCAGAGAAATCCGAAGAATCCAGGCGGCTAAACAGAGAATAAAAAAACCGGAACAAAAAGCTAAGAGACGAAGCCTGTCCGGTTCAGCAAAATAAATCTTGGCCAGGTCAATTTCTTGCCAGGTCATCGCTATCCGCCCTTTCTTTGCGAATTTTGCCCGGGCTTTGGATCATCCGCCATTCTATCGAGATTATCCTTGTCCTTGCCCGGTTTGTCTCCCTGTCCAGGCAGATTAGGGTCGCCCAAGACAAAGTTACGGCCGGGGGCCTTGCTTTCCATAGCTTTCTTCGCAGACTTCGGATCACTGACAAGATCATAATCAAAAGCACAGTTGAAGCTGAGAGCCTGATCGGGATTTCCCTTAATGCACTTTTCGAAGTCAAGCTTAAGCATGGCAACCTTCTGAAGTATCTCCTCTCTTATCTTGGCGTTCTTTTTAGCAGCTTCGGAATGATAAGCCGCCTTGAGAACTCTGAACTTGGCAATAGCCGAAAGATAGACCGCCCTGGGATCGTCTTGATGGCTTTTCAAATCTGCTTCAACCTTTTCCCAGTCTTCCTCAAGGTAGGCCAGCACCGACTCATACAGGAAGGCGTCCGGCAACAAATATCTGTCCGCCAGGTTTTTAAGTCCCCAGCCGGAAAAGTAATCATAGTAAGATTTCAGATTCCGAAATTCCTGATTGGCGTTCTGACGATCGTAGTCTTTGACATAAAAACTGAATCTGCCAAGAGCGGTCTTGAATCCGGACAAATTAAAGGCTGCACAGGAAGCGCTCATAGAAAAAATAACCACGGCTAAACCCGCAATCAACAACCGGGGACTACCCCGCGATTTGGGCTTTTTCTGCATGGAGTTTCCTGAATTTTCAATGTGCCTTGGTTAATAATATATACCAAAGGCCAAAATCTGCAACCCCATGGTAGATTTTTGAACTGTAGCCGATAGGCGATAAGGGTAGGGCCAATTACAAAATGCACTGCCGGCAATCCTTTGTCCGTGAAATACTGAACCGCAACCTAACGCTTCCATGAAAACAAAAAGCTCCGAGACAGCGGAGCTTCAACATCTGATCACGCTTAAGGGTAATCAACGAAGAAAAATTCGATTATCAGACCTGCGGGCACCAGAATCAACAAAGAAAGTACGGCAAGAAAAATAAATTTATCAAAAATAGAAATCCGGAATGACTTCCGACTGATATTAATCGTGGATCTTTCCATTTGATCTATTTTTTCGTAGGCCTTACGGATACTTGATTTATCGGAAGCATAAACCGGGAAGTACGCTCCCCCACTCTGAACAATCTTGTCCAGCAAAGGCTGAGCCAAAGACTGAGCCCCGCTTTGTCCGCTAACCGCCGCATCAACGAATATAATATATATCTTAACCCGCCGGTTAATGAGATCGTTAATGAGGGGATCGACCGTCGCATGATCGCTTATCTCGGCGTCAGTAATCAAGAGCAATGACCGGGGTCCGAGCGAGGAACGCGAAGATTTTCTCTGAACTTCTTCATCCGCGTCAAACTGACTAATTACGGCTTTCAAGGCAGGAACAAGTTCCGTACCGCCCTGACCATTAACCACAAGCTGACGCCACATAGGCAGTGCGGGATCCGACGAAAACCCGCCGCCCGTTACCCAGGGAGCATCGTGAGCCTGAATATAGTAGGCATCGTCGTCCAATATAAAATCCTGGATTAAAAAAGGACTATCGCTGAATACCCATAAAGAAACTCGGTCGCCTTTTCCCTTCCGCATCTTTAGAAATTCAAGGTGCGCTTCCATGGCAACTTGAGCCCTGGTTACGCCCTGAATCTGAGTATGGGCGGTCATAGACCCGGAAATATCCTTAACTTCGACCCGGGTACGCGTCTCCACCTTTTTGAATTCTTCTCTTACTTCAAATAAAAATGGGTCAGCCAGGGCAAGTATAACCATGGCTAAGGGCACGACCAGCATTATTCTGGGTGTTATGGACAATATCCTAATAAGGAACCTCTTCTGGTTCTTTCTGTCCGAATTGACTAAAATACCGGAGTCAATCAGAACATTTTTCTTTTTGCCGAATAAGACAAGTAGAATCTTGATGGCTACGAATAATCCGACTATAACGGCGGCCCAAATAGCCCCCTTCATATCGGCGTACTGAATCTGTTCGAAGGAAAAATCAATCAGGTTATGCCACTCGCTTCTTAAAACATCGATTGCGCCACCAAAATCGAAATAGTCCTTAAACTTAAGCATATCCTGTTACTTTCTTAATTTTCGAAATAGCCAGAAAATCGCCCGCAAAGGAAGTTCTCTAAGAGAACTCGTAATCCTGCTGAAAAGCCCGAAACGACCAACTTCCCTGTTGAGATTCCTAAAGTTATCCTTAGAATCTACCGGCCAACCAGTGACAGCGGCCTCAGATTCCAGGAACTTCTGATAAATACAGGCCTCATCAGCCAAACCCGAAAGAGCTTTAAGTCTCCATCCGGGCAAGGCCGGCTTTTTATCTTCTATAGAGCTTAAGATCAGCTGTTTCATTTCAACCGGGGTTGTACCGGCGGTTGATTCTTGGACCTGGGTTCTAAGAAAAGCCATAATGTCGACCTGGATCTTAGACATTAGCTTGCCAGCATCGATATCCTTACTATTCGATAGCGCACGGAGCTTGGCGACGCTTCGACGAAGATTCCGAAATGCTTTCCTCTCCGAGATCTCCTGAAGATATTCCGGATCAATCGGTATGACATCTGCGTCCGCCTGACCGCCAGACCCGCCACGCGGGGCAAGAACAGCAGGGGCACGCAAATACCTCACCAACATCGCCACCCAAACGACAAGCGGAAAGATCGCAAGAAACCAACCCACAATTCTCCAAATCAGCGCCGAGCGCGACGGATCCCCTAAGTCATTTTGATCTCTTATATCAAGGTAAGGATCATCAGGCGTGGTGGTTACATAGTTAACGGGTACTTCGGCGGTTTTAATGTCATTGCGCCAAACCACGCTTGGGTCGTCGATACTCTGGCCTATCTTCTTCCTAGCCCAAGAGACTGTGATCGGAGGAAGCTTATACCCCCCCTTTTTTTCTTTTACGATACGGAGGATAAACTTCACGTACCAAACATGCTCGACGAAATCTTTTTGGACGATCCTCTTATCAATTAGAACATCGATAACTTCAAAGTCTCCCCAAAATTTAAGATTTGATAAATCATCCTCCCGGATAAGTATTTCCTCGCCCTTATGGGAAAGGTCTATGAATCTCAATCTCACGATCTGGACAAAATGCTGTCCCGTAATAAACGTAGTCGGGGCGATCACTCTGGGAAAATCAACCGTTACGACCGGAGATATTTCCTGGCCCGCCGCGGGTGAAACGACTGTAAAAAACATGGCTAAACCTACGAGTAAAAATCTCATATTTCTCCTGCCGATTATGAAAGAACTCGAGTATAGGGTAAATAAAAACAGGGCTTGTGTCAACGCCCTGTATAGCGGCCCGACTTGCGTCTTGCCAAAAAAAATCTCTGCAGCCTTTTAAGATGCTTGCCGTATTCCAATACCACCGAGTGAATACCTATCTTTCTCAGTTCTCGGCGCAGATTTGTTCTCTTATTACGGGCCTCTTTTTCAATGACCGACAACTTTCTTCTGGAAACGGAGGTGATCCGCCCAGTCTCCACGTCACGAACTTTTACATATCCAAATCCCCGACTGGTTTTGTATATTTCCGGCTCATCTATGAATATGAACATCATCTCATGTCTTGAGGCAACCAAACGAAAAAGGGAGGATTCTAAAACTTTTTCAAAGTCCAGAAAATCGGAAATAACCGGAATTACACAAGGCCTGTCAAAGTTGCGCCTGATGAAATCCAGGGCGGCAAAAAAATTGGTTGTCCGGACGATGTTTTTTTTGTCGTCCGGATTACTTTTTTCCAGAAAATCGTAAACTACACTCAAAAGATGATAGAAGTTCATTTTGCCTGACTTGGGTTTCAGGTTCAAAATTATCCGATCCGCAAACCCGATCAATCCGACAGGATCCTGATAACGGATTCCTGTAGCGCCGACGAAACCGATTGCTTCGAGCACCATCCTCCTCTTATTCGAATGTATTCCGGTATCAATAGAGGAGCTGAGATCAATAAGAAAATTGATCTTGGCCTCATGATCCTCGATGCATCGACGGGCATAAATTATATCCTCATCTCCGCCCGGAATATCAACAATCATATTCGGGGGATCGATCTCGGGATCGAATTCCTTGATATCGAAAAGATTATAGCTCGGGCCAAAAAATCTGCTCCCATGTTCGCCGAGGCGGATTCGGCTCGTAAGCCTTTGAATTGGAATTCCTCCCCTCACATGCTGAAGGGCATAAAGAATATCGTTAAAGCCGAAGTCCTTCACAAAGGCTTGGTTTCGCGAATAATCATTTCTACCACATCCTTGGCATCGATGTGATCACCAAAAGACCTTGGGTCAAGCCGGATAACATGCTCCATCGTAATATGAGCGATGGCTTTTACGTCATCCACTGTCGCTATCCTGTCCTCGCCCCTCATGAAAGCATGGGCCTTGGCAGCCGCCTCCATATGAAAGTTTCGACGAGGAGAACAGCCCGAGACTGCATATTCATTGATAAACCCGATCAGCTTGTCCGTAGCGTAACGGCGAGGCCGAAGTTTCCCGAAAATCCTTTTATCGTGCGAGAATGGTCTTGAATTCTCCAGATACCTCTGGCGAAGCTCAACCGCCTCCTTCGATAACTTGATCCGGGCAACCATTTCCTGGATATCCAGCAACTCGCTGAGACTCATGACAACTTCCACCTTTTTACCGATAACATTCTCCGCTAAAATCATTTTTTCTTCTTCTCTCGCAGGAAAACCCATAGTTAAACGGTATGTAAATCTTTCCATCTGCGCTTCCGACAAAGGGTAGGTGCCCTCGTACTCGATCGGGTTCATTGTGGCAATAACCTGGAAAAAGTTTCTGCCTTTTGGATCGCCCGGTACGGGAAAAAGAGGAAAACCCACGGACTCTATTCTACCCTCTTTCTCATTGGTAATGTTCATCATTATCCTGCCTCCTTCCATCGGTCCAAGCATGACCGACTGGCTTTTCGGGGGAGTACGATTGATTTCGTCGGCAAAAATAATATGACTGTGGAGCGGACCCGTAAGCAGGGTTCTTATTCCGGTGTACTTGTCCCTTTCCTCGCGACCCGTAAAATCACTCGGCATAAGATCGGGACGACCATCAATTCTTCCAAGCTTGGCCTCAATACCCGAAGAAAGATAGTTAAGGAGGGCTGTTTTGCCGGTACCCGGTTCATCGCTGATAATAAGATGAGCCTGTGTGTACTCTTTACTCGTCGGCGTATCTTTGACCATCGGCGTTACAAGTCCCATGATTGCGTCAGCCGTGACCCGGTGCAAACCGAAGATAAATTCTCCTACCTGAGCCCTCAGCTTTGCAAGTCTTTCTCTCGCTTCATTCGGATCTTTCAGAGCCATTTCTTATCCTTTTTTTCAACGTACCGATTGGCGATACTTTAATATAAAGGCGAACAATCGTCAACGTTTACGATCATATAAACAAAAGCTCTTCAAAAGAAGAGCTTTACTTTATAAACCGCACCAAGTCGTCGACCGATCTCATCGGAGTCAGCAGTCCAGTTTTGAAAACCCGGTTTGCGACAAATCCTCCATCGGGCAAATCCTGTTTTGTATCGGGATCAAATTCAACTTCGGGACCGGCAGTGAATATACCGATCGTCTCCCCCTTCTTATTCCTTACAACCGTTCCGCTTAAGCCTCCGAAAGAAAATCGGTGGTCTTTATCGGTTTTGATTTCGATATGAAGGTTGATTAAATTGCGCAACCCCTGAACCACTCCTGATCCCTGGTCGCTTATTTCCGCCTTTTTATCAACGGCGGAAATAGTGGCTTCCAGTCTCTCGAAAACAATTTCCGTTTCTTTTTCCAAATCTCTGGCCGTCAGACCGTAATATCCCCGAAAAATATTCAGCGTCGGAAATTTGTACCCCGCAGCCTCGTCAGCTTTTCTGACAGCATGAGGATGAGGGTGAAATCCTTCGACTATAACCCTATCTCCGACCTTAACCGGTTCGGTTGCAACCGGCGATGGTTCGGGAAAGTCTGAAAACTGAAAACGGTCAGTTATCGAAACAAGCGCAGCATCGGATAGAGGCGCTGTCTTAACGGTCACTGCATTATAGATTTTCCCGTTAAAAAAAACTTTCTGGCTTCCGGATCCCAAACCGTCGAACATTTTACTGACATGCTTGTTAGTAAAAAAAATGCCCCTCTCTTTATTAATCAGAAATCCTGAACCATAGGTATAAGGCTTTCCGTTCCACTCAACAACCACCCAGGCAACATCCGTTTTGAAATTTTGTTCAAAGAAAAACGGTCTTTCGTCATGGCTGCCGGAATCAGGGCGACAACCAACTAACCCCAAAAACAGGAAAAAACATATAACAGCCTCCCTCATTGTTCTATCCCCTCCATTTCCAATAGCGTTTCCCTGATCTTAAGAACTGCCGCATCAATTTCAGCCTTTCCAATAACAAGCGGCGGAGCAAGCCGGATTACATTCTCCTTAGTATCTTTGCACAATACTCCCTTCCGAAGAATGGCTTCGCAGAAACGGCGTCCGATGCCTTTACCGCCGTTGAGCTCGAGGCCAATCATAAGCCCTCTGCCCCTGACCTCTTTAATTAGCCTGCTCTTTATCTTTTTGAGTTCGCCCATAAAGTAACCGCCCAGGTCTCTGGCCCGTTCAGCCAGATTTTCTTCACGAAGAACATCCAGCGCTTCTATCGCCACGGCGCAAGCCAATGGATTTCCACCAAAAGTACTTCCATGGTCACCTGGTCTGAAAACGTCCATTTGATGACGCCAACCTACCACCGCCGAAACTGGAAGCATACCTCCACCAAGAGCCTTACCTAAAATTAAAACGTCAGGATAAATATTTTCGTAGAAATGAGCTAAGTCATATCCCGTTCTACCCATTCCTGTTTGGATTTCGTCCAGCACCAAAAGAACCCGATACCTATCACAGATCCGCCTCACTTCCTGAAAATATCCATCAGGCGGAACGTTTATTCCGCCCTCCCCCTGTACCGGTTCGACGAGAAACGCAACTGTATTAGGCGTGATAGCTCTGCCCAAGGCATCTGGATCACCAAACGGAATGATTTTGAAGCCCGAAGTAAGGGGTCCAAAATTTTTCCTGGCCTGCGAAGAATCCGAACCGCTGATAATCGTTGTCGTCCGGCCGTGAAAATTATCCGAACACATTATAATCTCGGCCGAATTCGGACGGATCCTTTTTCTCTCGTAACCCCATTTCCGGCTAAGTTTTATGGCCGTCTCTACGGATTCGGCTCCTCCGCTCCCGGGAAGAACCATGTCCATCTGGCAAAACTGAGCTAATTTCATGGAAAACTCTGCAAACCTATCGCTATAAAAAGCTCTCGAAGTAACGGCCAATCTCTTGGCCTGCTCGATCAGGACCGAAACAATTCTTGGGTGGCAGTGACCGAAGTTTTGAGCCGAATAGGCGCTGAGTGTATCGAGATATTTTTTATCGTCAACATCCCAAACCCAAACCCCTGACCCGCGGGTCAACACAACTGGCAACGGGTGATAATTATGAGCAGAAAAAGATTCTGTCTGTTCAATGAACTTTCCACTTCGAATCATAGCCCATCCTGATTTTAAAGGTTCTTCCTGTAGGATAGAATTTATGCTCAAAAAACGACATTGTCAATGGTCGATTTTTGTATTAAAATATGCAGTTATGACTACGGATCAGTTAAAAAAGAAAGCTACGGCTCTGCCCGAGAAGCCGGGAGTTTATACATTTAAAAGCAAAGAGGACGAGACTCTCTATATCGGAAAGGCCGCTAATCTGAAAGTCCGGCTGGGTTCCTACCTTAAAACCGACGACCGAAGAATCAGCACGATGGTGGCCTTATCATCATCGATAAAAACGATAACAACCGATTCCGACATAGAAGCCCTGATCATGGAATCTCAACTCATAAAGAGGCTTCGCCCCAAGTTCAATATAATGATGCGGGATGACAAACAATACTTTTACGTGGCTTTCACCCAGGAAACTTTTCCGAAAATTTTCCTTACCCACCAACCCACAACACAACGCAGTAGGAAAGTAGATCATAGCGCAGTAAAAAAATTCCCCTCTACTGCGCTACTGCACTACCGGCTATTACCCGAATTCGTGGGTCCGTTTACCGATGGGAGCGCGATAAAAACTACCCTGAAACTTCTGCGCCGGACATTCCCATATTGTACCTGCAAACAAACACACCATAACTACTGTCTCAATTACCATATAGGGAACTGCTACGGCATTTGTTGCTTGAAGCAACAAAGCCGAATTTTCAATTTACAATTTTCAATTTTCAAAGGAAAAGAATACGGAAAAAACATAAAAGCCATAAAAGAAATTTTAAGCGGGAAAAAGAAGTCTCTTATCCATAGCTTTGAGAAGAAAATGAGAGACCTATCTTCCAAGCAAGAATACGAGAAAGCGAGGGAATTACAATATAAAATAGAAAAATTAAAGAGGGTTTTCCAAAACGCTCAACTGATAAACAAAAGCCGAACCTTTATGATATATCATAAAGGTTCGGCGGCGTTGAATGTTCCGGAATCATTGCAGAAACTGTTAAACCTTTCGTTTATTCCCCGCCGAATCGAGGCTTACGACATTGCCAATATCCAGGGCAAACATGCAGTCGGAGCAATGATTGTATTTACGGACGGACAACCCGACAAGAACGAATACCGTAAATTTAAAATCCGAAATTCTAATATCGAAATACGAAACAAATCCAAAATTCTAAATTCAAAATCAGAAACTTTTTCGGATTTAGGATTTAGTACTTCGGATTTCCGCTCTGGCGGTGATACGGCGATGTTATACGAGATTTTAACCCGACGCTTTAACCACCCCGAATGGCCATATCCTGACTTAGTGGTCGTCGATGGCGGAAAAGCCCAGTTGAATACAGCTCGGTCCGTACTACAAAATACAAGATACGAGATACAAGATACACGAGTTATCGCTTTGACCAAAAACGAAAAGCACATGGGATACAAAGTTATTCTTCAAAATAACAACGAAATCTTATTGTCTCGGCTGCCTATCGAAGTTAAGAACCTTCTGCTCCAGATAGACTCCGAGGCTCACAGGTTCGCAATTTCTTACTACAGAAATGTCCACAGCAGAAACATAAAAGGATAGCATCAGCTATCCTTACCCGTCTTATAGCCCATAGCATACGAAAGAAAGACTATTACTATCGGTAAGAAAAACGACATGGCCGCCCCTCATAGCTGAATCCTCATTACCGATAATACAAAATGGTAAACAGAAAATCAAGGACAAAAAATCCGAAGGCATCTATGTCAACCAAAAATTGAAATAATCGGACATAGGTGCTATGATAGTCATTAGAATAATGATCCACTTTTTACTGAGGATATTAGGCAATTCACTGGCCCTGTTCGCGGCCACATTACTGGTCAACGGATTTATCCTAAACGGAGGAATCAAAGAGTTTCTTCTGGCCGGCATCATCTTGGGCCTCTTGAACTTAATCGTAAGGCCGATATTGAAACTTATTTCAATGCCGGTTATAATCCTGACCTTAGGAGTCTTTTCTTTGGTAATTAACGCCCTTATGCTTTGGGCGGTTGATTATCTGTTCGAATTTGTAATAATAAATAACCTGTATGCTTTGGTCTGGGCAACCATAGTGGTAACGGCGGTAAATGCCGTTATCTCATTAATAAACAAGGCGACTAAATAACCATGCTACTGACCTACGCACAAATCACGATTTCAGTTCTGCTTATCGTATCCATCCTTCTTCAGCAGAAAGGAAGCGCCGGCCTTTCCTCAACTTTCGGAGGATCTTCAATGGAATACAGCACCAAAAGAGGAGCGGAAAAGGTTTTGTTTTATGCCACTATAGTCTTGGCGGTTCTGTTTCTGGCCATATCAATAACGAGGCTGCTATTATAAAATTCTAAGCCCTAATCTCTAAATCCTAAACAAGCTCGAAATCATAAATTCAAATATCTGAACATTTAGAACATTTGGATTTTGCCCATTTGATATTGTTTAGAAATTAGGATTTTGGATTTAGAATTTTGCTCATAAGTGAATAAAGAAAAACAACTGGACGACTTCTTTGATTTGAACTCAAATCACGGCAAGAAATACGGGGAAGGAATCAAGGAAACCCTCATACGACGCCTCAGCCTAAAATCAAAAATTCGTCTTTTGGGCAAAGTCCTGTCAAAAAAGGAGCGGTACGCCATTCTTCTGTTCGTTTTAATAATCGCCGGAAGCATCATCTACGTTCCCTTCTCCTTCTACTACCATTTCACCCTGCCCTCTCCGGACTTCGGAGGATCGTTTGTTGAAGGGGTTATAGGCGAACCAAGCCACGTAAATCCGCTTCTCTTGTCTCAAACCGGCAGTACCGACCGGGATATAGTTCACTTAGTTTATTCGAGCATCTTGAAATACAATGAAGAGGGAAAGCTCGTGCCCGATTTAGCCAAGTCCTACGAGATAACCAGTGACGGACTTAACTACACCATCTATCTTAAAGAAAGCGCCCGATGGCACGACGGCATCCCGGTCACGGCTGATGATGTTATTTTTACCATTCAAACAGCCCAAAATGCCGACTACAACAGCCTTCAAAGGATAAACTGGCAAGGAGTCGAGATCCAAAAAACAAACGATACGACACTGATTTTTAAACTTAAGAATAGATACGCTCAGTTTTTGAATAATCTGACCCTGCATATAATGCCCAGGCATTTATGGGAAAATGTTCAGCCGGCCAATTTCCCCCTCTCTGAACTGAATTTAAAACCGATCGGATCGGGTCCGTATAAATTCGCCCGCCTCCAAAAAGACAAACTCGGCCGGATTCAGTCCTACGAACTCACCGCAAACAAAAATTTCTACGATGGACGTCCCTATATAAATAAAATCCAGCTGAAGTTTTACGGCTCGGAAGAAGATTTGATTGGGGCTTATAACGGCAATGAAATAGAGAACCTGAGCGTAATCTCTCCGAAGAATCTCAAAAAAATAAAATTCAAACAGCGTCTGACAGTTCAAAAGATATCAATGCCGCGTTACTTCGGAATTTTCTTTAATCAGAATGAAAACCGTTTTTTGGCAGATAAAAACATCCGTCTTGCCCTATCCTACGCCACAAATAAACAAGAACTTATCGATAAGGTTTTGGAAGGAAATGGAACGGCGGTGAACTCCCCGATGATCGGAGATATTCTCGGTATAAACAAGGACGTCCGGCGTTATGACTACGACCCTGAGTCAGCCAAGAAAACCCTTTCCGATGCCGGATGGAAAGACACGGATGAAAACGGAATTTTAGTCAAAAGAACCCAATCCAAGCAAGGCGGTAAAACAGTCACCGACGAACAGAAACTTGTCGTCAGGGTCACGACTTCGGCCTGGCCGGAACTCGTTGAAACTGCTAAAATCTTAAAAGAACAGTGGAAACAAGCCGGGATCGAGCTTGAAATAGAATCCCTGCAAACAGCCGACTTACAGCAGGCGATAAAAGACCGCAGCTACCAGATGTTGCTTTTCGGAGAAATTTTGAGTGTCGATCCGGATCCTTTCAGCCTGTGGCACTCTTCCCAGAAAAGAGATCCCGGCCTTAATTTAGCTCTCTACGAGAACAAATCCGCCGATAAACTGTTGGAGGATGCCCGATCAACCCTCAATCCCCTCGAAAGAAACAAGCAATACGATGATTTCCAGAAATTAGTCATAGAAGACTTAGCGGCGATTTTTCTATACAGTCCGGTTCATCTTTACGGACAGTCCAAGAACATAAAAGGTTTTGAGAATAAACTTATACCGACTCATTCTGAAAGACTTTCCAATATAGAAAAGTGGCATATGGATACGAAAAGGGTGCTTAAGTAAAATGCAAAATTTAAAGTTTAAAATGCAAAATTGATATAGCTGCCAAGGCAACTTCCTGAATTTTTAACTTTTCATTTTGCACTTTTAACTTAGCGAAGCGAATATGCACGATACTATTCAAAATTTCCCCTCTCAATTTAAATCAGGCCTTGGATCGGCTAAGGATTTTAAGTTAGAAACAAAACACGACAAGATAGTGGTTTCCGGTATGGGCGGGTCCCTGCTTCCGGCCGAAATAGTCCTAACCCTCCTTGAAACTACGAAAAATAAATTAGAACCTAACTTCTGGCTCAATAGGAGCTATGATCTTCCTGCGGGAACAAGCAAAAAAGATCTCTCGATCTGCATCTCCTGGTCAGGCAACACGGAAGAAACCATCTCTTCCTACGAAGCATCGCTAAAACTTGGAATGGAAACCGTAGTTATAACCAACGGAGGCAAGTTAGCTGAGCAATCAAAGAAAAATAAGAATCACCTGGTGCTGATGGACGGGGGCAAAACCCCTCCCCGCTTAGCCGTCGGATATATGACCGCCGGACTTTTAAAGGTACTGGGTTTGGAAAATGAACTGAACTTCGACCTTGACCCGTCAGCCCAAGAAAAAAACGGAAAAGAATTAGCCGAAAAAATAAGGGTTAAAACTCCGGTCATATACGCTTCTTATACCTGGAGATACCTGGCTAAGCTATGGAAAATATTTTTCAATGAAAACTCAAAAATACCGGCATTCTGGAATTATTTCCCCGGATTGGCCCATAATGAACTGGCTGGATTTACCACTTCCCTGCGAGATTTCCATCATATTTTTATAGTAGATAAAGGTGACGATCCCCGCCAAAATAAGAATATAGAGGCCGCTATTGCAATTTTCAACAAGTTAGGATATAATTATACTATCATCAATACTTCTTCATCAGGCGTTAAACCCCTCGAAAAGATATTTAATAACTACGTTTTGGGCCTTTGGACAAGCTATTACCTCGGTAAGTCTCTGGGTGTAGATCCCGAAAACACCAGACTTATAGAAGAGTTTAAGCAACTCAAGAAATAACAAGTCCTGCCCCCGTGGTGGAATTGGCAGACACGTACGCTTCAGGTGCGTATGGCCTCACGGCTGTACAGGTTCAAATCCTGTCGGGGGCACTAAATCTGAATCTCGAATGGTGATTTAAGAATCGGGAATACTCTTTTGAAATTCCTAATTCATAATACTTAATTCGTAATTCTTTTTATTAATGGAACAGAGGCCTAATGTTCAGTTGGCATCGACCCGAACGTCTCAAAAAAAGATGAATCGGGCCGAAAGACAGCGCTGGCTCAAGCCGGTTGTCAGAAGAGTAAGAGTCCTCCGGGAAACGGAGAGAAAAGAAGACCGCAGATCTACCGAAGATAAAGTCGGCGGTCTTAAAATTATTCATTTCGGAGGCTTAGGCGAAGTCGGACGAAATATGTCGGCTATCCAGTACGATAATGAGATCATCCTTATCGACGCCGGAGTCCGGTTCGGTGATGAGAAAATGCCCGGAATAGACTTTATCATCCCCAACGCGAGCTATCTTGATGATAAGAAAGATATGGTCAAAGCCATGTTCTTCACTCACGGCCACATGGACCATATCGGCGCTTTGCCCTTTGTCTTGGATAAAATTGGCGACCCTGACTTTTATGCCGCTCCCCTAACCAAAGCCATCCTGATGAAGCGGATGGATGAATTTAAAGACCGCGGTCCGGTCAATATCAATCTGATCCAGCCCGGAGATGAAATTAAAATAAGCAACAAATTATCGGTAAAGGTGCTCAGGATCAACCACTCTATTCCTGACGACCTTGAAATAATCGTAAAAACTCCGATAGGAAACATCGTGCATACTTCCGACTTTAAATTCGACGATACTCCGGTCAATGACAAGCCGGCTGATGTCGAGGAAATGGAAAGAATGAGCCGTGAAGAAGGCGTGCTTCTGCTGATGTCTGATTCCACCGGAGCCGAAAACGAGGGGCACTCTCTATCAGAGCAGGATATCACCGAAAACCTCGATAAAATATTCCGCGAGTCAACCGGCATGCTTGTTTTAGGAACATTCGCTTCGCTTATTAACCGTGTTCAGCAGATAATTACCATTGCTGAAAAGTACGGACGTAAAGTAGTCTTTGACGGTTATTCGATGAAAACTAACGTCGAAATATGTAAAAAACTCGGCTATCTTAAAATGGCCAAGGGTACCCAGATTATGATGGATGAAATAGACAACTACCCCCGTAACAAGGTAGTGGCCGTAGTTACCGGGGCCCAGGGCGAAGGTAATGCCGTTTTGATGAGAATCGCCAACGGCGAGCACAAATATGTAAGAATACTCAAACACGACACGATTGTTTTCTCTTCCTCGGTCATTCCCGGCAATGAAAAAGACGTTCAGTTCCTGAAAGACCAGCTATATCGAAACGGAGCCAAAGTTCTCAACTACAAAATGCTTGATGTCCATGCCGGAGGACACGGAAACAAGGAAGACCTCAGAAGGATGCTTCAATTGATGAAGCCTAAGCTCTTCATGCCTATCCACGGCCAGTACTCTATGATGATCAATCATGGACTGATGGCTCAAGAAGAAGGCGTTGAAGAGAAGAATATAATCATTGGCGACAACGGTACAGTCGTTCATATCGAAAAAGACGGCTGGTTCTTTGACCGGAACAAAGCTCCGTCAGATTATGTTTTTGTGGACGGACTTGGAGTCGGCGATATAGGAAATGTTGTTTTGAGGGACAGGCAGGTTTTAGCCGAAGACGGCTTCATAGTCATCGTAGTCCTCGTAGATTCATCGACTCATAAGGTCAAAACAAGCCCGGACATCATATCGCGAGGTTTTGTTTACCTGAAAGAGCACAAAGACTTACTCATGCAGATACGCAAGAAAATACGCCATATCGTTGAGGTCCAGCAGATGAGAGAACCCAACGCCGCATACCTTAAAGACCAAATCAGAAATCAAATCGGCCTCTTCCTCTTTCAAAAAACCGAAAGACGACCGATGGTTCTGCCAGTCCTAATTGAGGTATAATTTATAACTTACTAACCGCTCTGCCACCGCTTTAGACGGATTAAGGCAGAACGTTCTAACTTATATGGCCGCACTAAAAAATTAGGGTTTTTTATGATTGCTAAATATTTTTCACTTCATTAAATTCTTCTTGAAGTCCGAGTATCTCAACCTTTTTCTTCAGATAGGCTTTGTCTGTTTTTGAAAATTTAAAAATAGTTCTAATATCTTCAAGGTGGCGACTTGATTGGCTCTCCCTATACCATAACAATTTATTCAGAATAAGATCCTCCGGAGAAACGAAAGAAATATTTTGTCCATTAATCTTCTTGATGATTTTTCGTTTTAGAACAGTCCGTGCCATCTCATCATTGCCTAAAACCCAAAAATCAACTTTTAAACCGGTGTCCGGATCAATAAAATTAAACTCACCCTTAGTTCTCAATGCTTCTCGGGCTGTATCTTGGTCTATGTATCCAGCTTTTGATATTTTCCTTAGGGCTTTTATTAAGTCTGGTAATTCTGGCCCGACCAAAGCAACAACGATATCAATATCAAAAGTAGCCCTTGGCTTACCCCAAACTGATACCGCAAATCCGCCGGTTATGTAATAATTTATTTTGAGCTTATCTAGAATTAAGGTTACTTCTAAAAGAAGCTTTTCCGGGCCTATGATTTCCATTGGGTTGATTTAATTTAAGACAAAGCATGGTCAAATCTGACGCAACCTTAACCTTCTTACTAGCTGACATTTTTTTAAAAATTAGATCTTGTTTCTCTATGGCTTGCTTGTTTTCTTTTGTATTCATTATTATTGAAAAATTATGGCCATTCTCCATTGAATTTATTATACCATGTTCACCCATACATAGTAGCAGAAAGATTAATTTTCGTGTATATTAGCTCTATGACTAAAGTATTCAGCGGTATCCGGCCATCAGGTAAATTGCATCTTGGTAATTACCTGGGGGCAATAAAGAATTGGATAGAACTTCAAAATAAAGCCGACCAGGCCATTTTTGCCGTTGTAGATCTCCACGGTATAACGACCCCCTATGACCCAAAGAACTACAAAGAACAGGTTATGGATGTTGTGTTGGATTACTTGGCTGCCGGCGTTGATCCCAAAAAATCCCTTCTGATCCGCCAATCAAAAGTCCCCCAGCATACCGAGCTTGGCTGGATTTTTAATACGATCACGCCCGTGAGTTGGCTGGACAGATTACCAAACTACAGAGAAAAAGTCTCTCAGGTTGAGCAATCGGGTGAAGAAAATTCAAAGAGCTATCAAAATAATCTATCTATCCTTGCCTACCCCGTCCTTATGGCAGCCGACATTTTACTCTATAAATCAAACCTTGTTCCAGTCGGAGATGACCAGAAGCAACACATCGATCTGACCAACGAAATAGGAGCCCGTTTTAATCATGTTTTTGGAGAAGTTTTTCCTAATGTTAAAGCCCACATCGTCCAAGGAGCTCGGATAATGTCACTGCAAGATCCTTCCAAAAAAATGTCTAAGACAGGAGATGAAGGAATCGCTCTATCCGATGAACCCGACGTAATCAGGGCTAAATTTAAAAAAGCCACGACTGACTCCGGAAAAGAAATTAAGTTCGATGAAAAAGAAAAATCGGGAATATCGAATCTCCTGACCATATATTCCCTCTTATCGGGCAAGGATATCAAAAAGATAGAAGCAGACTATGGCGGTAAAGGTTATGTTGAATTCAAAAACGATTTAGCCGAAGTGGTTGTAGAATTTCTTAAACCGTTCCAGGATAAAAGAAGAGAACTCGAAAAAGATCCCAAACACGTTATCCAGATATTGGAGCGATCCGAAGAAGAAGCCAGAAAACTTGCCCAAAAAACTCTCGACGAAGTGAAGCAACTTATGGGATTATTATAATCATAATAGATGGCGGAACCCCTCACCAAACCCGCCCCCTTTCTTAATGGCGGTCGGCGGAAAAGTTTGGTGAGGGGTGAAAGGGGAAAATGGGTCTATAGCTATCAAAAACGCCCTTATAGGGCGTTTTTGATAGAGAAGGTAAGCTCTCCCACCTTCTGCTCCATCAGTTCCTTGGTATCCGCTTCCACTACTAAGCGTACAATCGGCTGGGTGTTGGATGGCCGTAAATTAAACCACCAATCATGATACTCTACAGTAACTCCGTCGAGTTCATCGATTCTACCCTCTCGATATTTAATTTTAAGCCTACTCAAAATATCTGCCGCCTGCATCTTACCGCCTAATTCTATATTGATCTCGCCCGAATAAAATCCTTTCTGCCACGGGGCGATCATCCCCATTATCGGTCTCTTGGAGTCTGCCATAATCTTTAGTATTTTTAGCATAACCAAGATAGACATCTCGGAATAGTTGGTCTCCTTAAAAAATATATGTCCGGATATCTCCGCTCCTATATCACAATCTTTCTCGATCATATTTCTTTTTATGAAAGTATAGCCGACACGCGAAGGTATCCCCCGCTCTCCAAAGAGCTTCTTAATCTCGCGCGAAAATCGTAAATCATAGACAGTCTTATGTTTCTTAAATAAACTATTACCGGAGCTAAAGAGTAGCGCTAAAATATACTCGGAGCGGATGATAGTCCCGTCATGACCCACAAACATTATCCTGTCTCCGTCGCCGTCAAAAGCCACTCCTAAGTCTGCCTTTTCCGTGACGACCATATTGGTAAGGGCCGTAAGGCTTTCAACCCGGGATATGTCGGGAGAATGGCTTGGAAACGTCCCGTCGATATTAAAAAATAAGGGCACGAAGGGAACTTCTAACCTATCCCGCAAAGGATTCAAGACAAGCGGTGTCATGCCATTACCGGCGTCTACTACCAATTTTAAGCCTAACTTTTCTCCTTTTTTAATCCCTGACTTTTCTATGGCGAAATCGACGTAATCGTTCAGTAAGCTTTCATTCTTAACCTTCCCGATCTTACCTGATTGAGGAATTTCCGTTCCGGATAATTCCTTTACTTCCATAAGTCCCGAATCGCCCGATACCGGCATTGATCCGGCTCTGACTATTTTGAAACCTCCGTATTCAGGCGGGTTATGAGACGCTGTCACCATCACTCCCCCATCAGTCTTTAAATTAGTTACAGAAAAATAGAATAACGGAGTCGTACATCGTCCGATATATAATACATCACAACCCATGCTTGTTATGCCTCTGACGAGTTGCTCGCGTAAAGCAGGAGAAGAAATGCGAGCATCTTCTCCGACTACCAAAACCTTAGCCTTCAAATGCTTAACGGCCGCCTTGCCTATCCTAAAGGCCGTCTCCTCGTTGAGTTCGGTCGGATAAATACCTCTGACATCATAAGCGTGAAAAATGTTGGACATATGAGAATTATAACCGGCGATAATAGCAACTTGAGATCGGTTTTCAGTTTATCCAAATCAGCCGATTCTACATAGTATATTATATCCGTAAAAGAAAAAGCGGACAATGTGTCCGCTTAAACATGAATCGAGCCATCTCGAACCAGCATCCTATTCTCAAAAAGAGCACCCTCCATGTCTCCAATCGAGATTTTATCTATACCCCCAAGGGATTGAGCCAACCTGTCCGAAGGAGAACCTTTCCTGAGCACATCCTCGAGTAGCTCATCATTCAAGGCCGACCTTAGACCTAAACGCGACAAGCCTTCCTTGGCTTTTGCTAATTCTCCGGCCAAACCATCCATAGCCGAAGACTTCACTATGGAATTACCCCTAAAAAACCACATCGAACCATGCATACCATGAAGCATCGCCGACATTCTATTCTCACGAAGCATATTCATCGGCAAAATCGGCTCTTTAATCTCCTGAGAATATCGAAGCCTACCCACGTAAAGCAGCATCAATAATAACTCCTCATCAGTGGTGGGTTGAGTCGATGGCAATCTTAGCTCAACTATAGCCGAGTCACCGATGAACTTAACTCGCGTATCGAGCCAGGTCATACCGATAGAGATCGCTAACGCTGATTTAGGATTAAACAAGATAAAAGGAAAGCTCTTAGCCCTTTGAAAATAATCAGCCATATCCCTGAAGTACCTCCCGGGCAAGCCGACTCGTATTTCATTCTGCCAGTCATCAGTTTTAGGAGGTCTCACGTCAAAACTTCTCTCCCAAGATATAATTCTCAAATCTTGAAGTCGAGTATCACAGAAGGTTCTGTCATCATGACTGATCTCCCAGCTCATCATTCGGGTATCTTGGATTCGAGTATCTTTATTGCTCAAGTATCGGGCATTACCAGAAAAGGCTAAAAGATAGGGTGCAATCGCCAAAGATCGATTCATCTTATCGCAGGCATCAGCCAGTGAATTGGCTTCTAAATTTACCTGAAATGACTGAAATAGGGATACCACCGAGGCATCTCCGATATCAACCCGGTCCTTGCCAAGGCCAATCATGGTATCGAGGTTTTTGTTCCGGAATTCATTATAAAAATCAGGAACGATGAAATATTTATCCCTATCCGTTCTATTGGTGCCTATCGTTGGCAGAAAAGGATTTGCGCCAACACGTAATATGTCCACGCTCCGCTTACGAGCAGAACGAATAATCTTAGAGAGCCGATCCTCGTACACGTCTTTCAGATCCAATATTCCCCTGCCGGATGACAAATCTATCGGTGGAGTTCGTAATTCTATCTGGTTAGCGCCGAGTTCAACATCAGTAAAGTCCGGATTCTCGGCAATAATAGCATCTCGCCCTTGAACTAACGTAACATCGCTTGCCCTCGCATAAATCGCTAATTCTGACTCAAGTCCAACCTTATTGCTCCGACCATCTTTCAAAAACTTATCCTGATTACGAAGCAATTCTTTAGCCTGCAAATCAAAGGCGCTGATCATGTCTCTTTCAAGATAGAACATTATATCCCTCCCCTTGCTGTTTTCTTAACAAACGAAACCCATTCGAGAATCTCGTCTAAATTATCGGTTACCCCGAACATTCTTAACTCGACAGTGCCATGAATGCTAATTCTTATAAGCTTCCAGCAATTTCTCGGATTATCCGTAAAACCTTCAGCCCGAGCAATCTCAAATAGATGCTCCGAACTCTCATATGCGGTCGGCTGATAATTGTCAGCCATTAACCGATAGAGCCTGAGCCTTTCTCCGTCTGAATGATCGCCCATAGCACACAACTCATTGAGTCTTGGAATCAAAACATTATTCAAGGCTATAGCTTTTTCTATATTTCCTACGCCGATATGTATATGAGTACCCGTAACACGCGAGGCGGCATCCAATTTTTCCGGCGAAATAGTCTTGGCAATCTTCAAGTAACGGGGATCGGGATAAACCTCTAACGGGGACAGAAATGGAGCGACTTCTTCATTGACCAACCTCAAACCAAGGCCAGTAGCTGTTCGATTACCTAAATTCTCATTTTCTAACAACCCCAACCTCATTGCTGATAAATCCATACTCGGAACAGTCCGAGACTCAACTTGATAAGCGGAGAGCTCATATGTCCACCGGGGATCATTGATAGCTTCTAAGAACCGCTTCGCACTTGGAGAATGAACGCCTCCGGCCAAACCACCGGCATGAACTAAAAAATGCTCCCTCTCAATACCGACAAACCCGGCTAATTCTGGTTTAAATCTGAACTTGGAAAGAAATTCTTTCAGCCCCACGGCCCTTGTTCTCCTTTTTGGTTGTTAAAGGACTTTTCGGAGAGGATCAAAAAACCTCTTCCGAGAAAGAGGTTTTTTGCAACGCCTGATTATGGCTTATTAAGACAGCAAAAAGTCCCTTTCTCGAGAGAGGTTAGTAAACCAAAAATATGAAAAATTAAGATTATGTAGCAAATTCATGTTGTAATGATCAGTATATGATGCTCTCATTTTAATGTCAATTTTTTCCAATTACAAAGTTATTCAAAAAATTCTTTATTATTATCTGGCCGGCTTTTGAATTAACTTTTAGAGACCGGATAAATTCTGGATAATCCTTCTCACTATTAATAACTCCGTCTTTTACGAGATTATCCTTGGTCATTTTAGCTAATGCGAGGTTCTGATCTCTTGTTCTTTCGGGGTGAAACTGAACGAGGCGTATCTTATCTCCTAAGGCCAGGGCTTGGACAGAGCACATTTTTGAACCGGCCAACGGCTTGGCATCAGGACGGAATTTACCGACCATGCATTTGTGATTAGACGGGATGATAAAATTTTTCTTCAAACCCTTGAAAAGCGGATCGGATTTTTTAATCTCAACATTAATGGCTCCGAACTCCTTCCCCTTGGGATTATAAATTATCTCACCGCCCAATGCTCTGACAACGAACTGAAGACCGCCGCAGATGCCTAAGATCGGCAAATCTTTCTTAACGGCTTCCCTGATAAATCTATAAGTACCGCGCATCCACTCCCTCTCTTTGCCCTTCACCGGATCTTTGGCTGAACCGCCTATTACGATCGCACTAACATCGAGAAATTTAGACGGAAATACGCCCTTGGAAGCATCAAGGGTTAACCATTGATTCTTGTTCAACCCAAACACTCCCCTGACATGTTCGGAGTAGGTTTTACCCCTATAGACCTTAGCCTTAATTTCTTTCCTCAACGCTTCATTGTCTGTGAAAATATCAAGAAAAAGAATTTTGATTTTTTTGTTTTTCATATATTTATATCTTATTAAAACCTTTCTGAAACAATCTTGCAAATAAATTGCTTTAGAAAGGTGGGGAGAAGATCTCCCCAGATTATCAATCAGGCTCAGGTAAAATACCGCAGGCCCCTCCTTCTTCGAAAAAGAATGGAGTCCTTCTAATACTCGATGGCCCCGCATCAGATACACCAAGTATTCCAAGTACAAAATCTAACTTTTCCTGGAATGGCTCGTTGTCACGAGGTAGAGGCCTTACTTCTATACCAAGCGTGTTTCCATAACGCCGTAACCTGAAATACCACCATATTGAGCGCAGATAAAGAGGGATGTCTAAGTCCACAACTTTGCCATAGGATACTAATCGCGCAGGATCTGCCCTAAATAAAGGGGTTGTTTCTTGAGCAGGTCCTAAAATTACGTCGTGCCCCACTAATCGCTCACAATAATTCTCGATACTGTGAAAGAACAGCGGCCCGCCATAACGCATAGGATTGTATCCGGCCTTAGATTCTCTTATATATTTTCGCCAATATTCTTCTTGAGGATAATATTTTAAGAATCTTCCGATATTCTCACCGAGTCTGTTCAGGCAAACCACGGCCTGAGCAAGAGGGACGGAAACCGTAAATTGCACTGAGGAAATCCGAGCAAGCAGCTCTAAAGCCTCCCGTCCATCCAATTCTAACCAAATCGCATCTCTCTCATCGGGAATAACAAGCAGGCTCTCGTCCGTCTTAAGTATCGGCTCAAGATTCGGAAATGCTCCAACTTCGGCTGCCGCCGAGTACAATACTTGAAGAATTCTTTCGGATTTCTCTACAACATCAACCGCCCGTCCCGGAGCGGCAGATAACTCGATATTCTGCCTTCCTAATTCGTAAAGAATCTTATTTCCGTTACGATCAAAAATTTCCGTAAGCAGTTGGTTCTTAACCTTACCGGGAAACCAACCGTACCCATTACATAGCAATACCAACAACTGCTGGGATTGCGCCAGAGTGATGGGCTGACCGCCTAAATCGATAAAAGATGTCTCAATCTCCATACCCACAGTGGTGGCGATGGGTTGATCTTGTATTCCTTCGGTAAAGTAGCGAACCAGTCTGTCCACGCCCGTTCTCCTTTTTGATAACTAAAAGAACTTCGCTTCCCAAAAGGAAGCCCCCTCGTGAGAGGGGGCTAAATTCATGTCAAAAACTAAGAAATAAAGACATCAACTCAACCCTCTTTCACGAGAGAATGTTGAGTGATAATGCCAATTTGTATTTATAATCCTTGAAATCATTTGTTTAATCATAACCGAGGATCGATATTCTGTCAAGATAAAAGCTTTTTATTATTTTATGCCATAGAATCGGCAGAATCAAAAGGCCGAGATCAAGTCTCGGCCATAACTCCCTGGATAGCACAGGGGGGGGCCAACTGTTACGCCAATACCACATAGGAAACTATCAGTCCTGTCCGCTGAAGATAGACAACGGTGAATCTATCTCTACCTTTTATAGTTGCAGGCTCATGATCTCGGAAAGAATCAAATCTAAGTAGCTCTACGGTCGCCTGAGGGGCTTCTAAGTCATGATCTAAAGCAATGCGCCGGATCCCCGATTCAATAGATAAGACTTTAATCTCCACGGGGCGACGAGGCCACAAGAGCACGGAATAAGCGCAATTAGCTAAGCGATTTCTATCGATCTCGATTTCTTGATCTTCCCGATTAAAAGAACGATAACCGAATACTGCCACGTCTATTCCCTTTATATCCGAACAAGTCCCAATCCCCCTACTAAACCCCAATAAAACCAAGGACGGAAGAGGCCTTACTGTTGGTCCCTGACCAATGTAGAAACTACACTTATTTGCAAAAGCCTCTTGAGGCCACGGTTGGCCTACAAGCGGCTTTAAAGCCTCGATGGCTCTGCGCTGTGCTTGAATAATCATAGTTCACCTTCCTTTTCCTATTGTGATAGGAACAAAAACCCCTTTCACCGTGAAAGGGGTTTACTTGGTCATGATTTATCTCACGCTCAAGCAGGCCACTTCCACGAAGGAGCAGCCATTTCCATACCAAAGATAAAGGAGTTAGTTTTTGTTATTGAGTTAATCATAGTTATTGCAAGTATATTGTTCATGACAGTGTTTAAAAAGAAAAGCCCCCGATACGGGGCCAAGGAGTTTCAAAAAATAAAAACTCGCTAGCCCGTTCGGCCGCCCATCATTGAAGACGTCATATGCGAATCGATAAACATACAACGATAGTAACTCTCTTAATATTTTCTGTCAACTTGCCTTGAGAATTCCCCTAAAAATGATAGACTACGGCCATGTCATTATCCATCGGCACACTCCGAGCCATGCTCCAGCTAATTCAACTCTCAAGCTGATCCCCTTCTCGTTTACGATTAAACTACCCTCTCCAGACTGGAGAACAAAACATAGAACTAACTTCTAAAATCAAAAACTGCCCTTAAGGCAGTTTTTGATTTGCTATGCTTGGCAAGATTTATGGTACAACCCGAACCGTATCACTTCCAATAACTTCGGTGGCATCAGATGTATGCCCTATCAGATTAGCCAATGTGTCTGCCTCACTTAGCTGCAAAGCTTCAGTACTAACATGAACAATCATATCAAGTAAGCCGTCGCTATTCATATCCTGGAATGAATACATCGCGGTTCCGTTACCTTTAAGCTTAACGGGGGCGCTTGCAAGAGATACTGATAGCGGGTCTACGGTCGTAGCGTCAAATTCAGACGTACTGATTATAGCTACAGGAACAGTACCGTTTGAACCCAGGTTTATAGTATTCGGGAAGGTTCCGGGCTTGATATCTATGGTGGCTACTACTTGCTTCTTCTCAAAAATGGCGAAATCAGAGAAGGAATTAGTTAAGCCACATATAATATTACTTGCGGTATCCAATGATGTGGTTACATTAGTCCAAACAACTCCATCGGAATGCCACAGCTTTAGATTGTTCTCACTGTTGAATTGGCCCTCGATCCAGTTGATACAGACTTCTACAGGAGCAGTAAACGTAGCGGTTGTTGAGATACTGTAATATACAGGGGGCGTACCGAGCTTGAATCCGGTCGGAGGTGGTTGACCAGTTCCACTCGTGGTAACAGTTGTCTGACCTTCTTGGGTTACTCCTCCAACAAAAGTGATGGTGACACCGCTTAGCGGACCGACCACTGGGCTTCCAACTAAAGTGTTACCGTGAACCATAATACTTAAATCTTTTGTCGCTACATTATTATTAACATCTTTAACCTGAACAGTGAAATTTGCAGTTTCGATCGTCGTAGGGATTCCCGATATTTCACCCGTTGAAGAATCGAAAACTAAGCCCGCCGGTAATAAACCCGAGGTTACGCTCCAAATCAACGGTGTGGTTCCCCCGATTTCCTGTACCAACTGGCTATATTGCGCGCCCAAGAAACCATCTCCTAAGCTGGTCGTAGTAATTATAATTGCAGGGACAGTAAAACCATCGTTGATTACCATTGCAGAAAAATTGCACCAAATAGCCACGTATGGATACGGAGCTGGATCAAGATCTTTCTGAATGGTATCATCTACTACCTCCCCTTGGGCATGATAAGCTATCTCAGTTGCGTCAATTGGACCACCCGAATCAAATTTCCGGTAAACAATTTTATATGAATTATCCCGAGGATTGGTACAAAAATCTATGCCAAATACACCCTGAATTCTCGTAGTTACGGGCGAAATAATAACATTTTCGGTAGGGGTTCTTGTATACACAAATCCTGAGACAGATTGAGGGGCAACTGCTATTACAAAATTCTTCATACTACTTGCCAAATTAGTATCAGTAACTTGCACACTGAAATTAAACGTACCTAAATCTATCGGGGTTCCAGAAATAACTCCCGTATAAGATCCGAGGTTCATTCCAGTTGGCAAATTACCAGAAACTACAGTCCAAGAGTAGGGAGCAATGCCTCCGGCCGCTTGAAGGTTAAGATCTGGATACATCTGACTAACCGTACCTGTTGGAAGATACGAATCAGTATTAATAATCGGGATCGATGATACAACATTAAAACCGTCATTAATGATCATGGCAGATGCATTACACCATATTGCCACATATGGATACGGAGCCGGGTCAAGATCTTTCTGGATCATATCATCTACTACATCTCCCTGGGCATGCTGGATGATCGCAGAAGCGTCGATGGGACCACCTGAATCAAATTTCCGGTAAACAACTTTATACGAATTGTCTCGAGGATTAGTGCAAAAATCTACACCAAATACTCCTTGAATTCTCGTAGCAACTGGTGAGACTATAACGCTACCCGGCGGGTTTCGGGTATATAGGAATCCGGTTTCTGAAACTGGAGCAATCGCAAGACTGAAGTTTTTAGTACTACTTACCGAATTAGCATCGGTAACTTGTACGGTAAAACTAAATGCGCCAACAGCATTTGGCGTACCCGAAATTGTGCCCATAGACGAGAGTAAAAGCCCGGATGGAATATTGCCCGAGATTACACTCCAAGAGTAAGGAGAAACGCCTCCGCTAGCCTGCAAGATTTGCCCTGAATATATCTGATTAACCGTACCCGTTGGAAGATATGGGTCAGTATTTATGGTAGGGACTGGCGGAACAGCAGTAAAGCTATCATTAATAACTGCTGCCGAAGCATTACACCATATTGCCACATATGGATACGGAGCCGGGTCAAGATCTTTCTGGATAAGATCGTCGATTATATCCCCTTGGGTATGAAAAAAAATTGCAGTCGAATCAATCGGACCACCGGCATCATATTTACGATATACAATTTTATAAGAGTTATCACGCGGGTCTGTGCAAAAATCTACACCAAATACTCCTTGAATTCTCGTAGCAACTGGTGAGACTATAACGCTACCCGGCGGGTTTCGGGTATATAGGAATCCGGTTTCTGAAACTGGAGCAATCGCAAGAGTAAAATTCTGTAAAGCTGTCTCAAAATTACCGTCTATAACTTGCACGGTAAAATTAAAAGTGTCGACCGTATTTGGCGTACCCGAGATCATGCCCGTAGAGACGCCTAAAGACAGTCCGGGTGGCAAGACGCCAGATACAACATCCCAGGTATACGGAGAAATACCCCCACTTACTTGAATATGTTGCGGTGAATACACCTGATTAACAGTTCCGGTTTGCAAGTAACTAGTTGTGCCTATAACTGGACCGGGAGGCACGACTACAAAAGCCTTAGATTCCCTCGTTATGCCTAAAATTCCAACAAATAATACGAAGGTAATTAATAGGATTCGTAAAATTTTGTTTTTAGTCATTATTAATTAATCCTAAAGTATTGTAGAAACAATAAATTTATCGACCAGATTTTCTGTTAATCCTACTATAATTTAGTGGTTTTTATTAAAAATAGCATTATGTTATAAATGGCACAAAGGTAGTTTTTGAAGTTATAGCTGTTGGTTATCCAAATTTTTTACCTTTTCTAAATTATCACCCGTCTCAGCGTCGGGAACTATATCAATAGATTTTTTAAAAAAGTTGATAGCTTGTTTAAAATCACCTAAATTGGCATAGGTTACACCAATATTATTAAGGGATCTGGCATAATAACGTATGAGCTGATTGACTGTAAAATCTTTATGAGTATCTATCCTTAAATCCCTGAGTATATATTTATCCCACAATGCTTCGTTTTTCCTTAGTATATTTTCCCTATTTTTATCGCTCCCTGAGATCACTTGGTATATATTACCGACTGGGATAAAATCTAAATTTAACTTAGAATATTCACCCCAGGCAGTAAAGGTGGTATATATTTTTTTATGTTCTATATTTCTTTTTATAATATAGTCTATCCTATTACTGTCCCATTTTTCTAATAATAATTCCTTATCCAGGATATCGGGGTGTTTATTTATCTCACCGTTGATATACCAATCGAAATTTAACAAGCCCGCGCTGAACACTATAACATCGTCCCTCTGGCCAAGACTTTGCGCATACCAAAGAGAGTTTATCAAGCTATCGTCAGCCGCAAAGAGAATGGAGTTAGGCTCTATGCTAGTTAGGACATTGTGAGCAAAATCCTCAAAGATATATATCTCTCTTCTATTGTTGTACGCGTAAGCATTTTTAAATTCAACGATAACGATCGATACAACAATTAAAGTAAATATGGCCACTCCTTTACCGTTCTTCAAAAATCCAAGCTTGTCTATTAATACATCTATGCCTTGCGCTATAAATAAGACTATGATGATATCAATAAGAAAAATGTACCTAAAAAGTACGACTAAATCTCCTGATTTACCATAGGCATACATCATCCCGGCATTAGTAACCGCAATCAAAATAAACATTAATGCCATTTTTTTGTTCGCTCTATAGAGGGCAAATAAACCTATCGCAGAAATAACAAAAAACGCAATGGTGAATTCGCTTGTTATTAAACTCATGAGTCGAGTCAGAAAATTTCCTAAATTAGAAACAGGGTTGGCAAAAATTTTTCCAGAGTATTCTCTCTGAGTAATATAATAAAGAAAGCCATTTATATTGCTGATGTCTCCCCAGGTTATAAAACCGTGTCTCGCATAAGCAAATGGTATATACAAATACTGAGCCATCGGCAGAATCGCCAATGTCGCAACCTTTAAAATTACGGACAGTTTTTTAAAAATATTTTTTCTTTCTTCCCATAACATAAATACTATCGGAATTAGCATTATTAGCATTATCGCATGAGTCCCGAGAGACAATCCCCATATAAAACTATAGGTGTATAAATACTTGATTTTTCTTTCCTTATACCATCTAGAAAATAAAAATAGTAATATGGACGCTAAGAAAAAGCTAAGGGAATAAATTCTGGCCGTGGTAGCATTTGACCATACTGTATTACGCCCTAAACCTAGAACAAAAGAGGCTGCGAGAGATGAGAATGATGAATTGTCTAAATTTTGAAGGATGTAGTAAATAAAAACAAGACTTGCGGCAGTAAGTATTCCAGAAAATATATTCAGCCTATAAGCCACGTCCCCTACCGGCATTACCAGGATAAATAGTTTACTCGCCATCATATACAGAGGGAAGCCAGTGGGATGAGCCAAGCCAAGCGTATTTACCGCAACGGCAATCTCTCCGCTATCTCCATCGTAAACCCCAGGGGCAGCGGTATATATATATAGAAAGACGAAAAATACAAATATTACTATGGCTGGCAGATTTTGTTTAATTTTTGAAAGCATAAGTACCTAAGAATTCTACCATTTTATCTATCCGATTCCAATCAAATTAACCTTGAGAATTCCCCTAAAAATGATAGACTACGGCCATGTCATTATCTATCGGAATCGTCGGACTGCCGAATGTAGGAAAAAGCACCCTATTCAAGGCTCTGACGAACAAACAGGTTGATATTCAAAATTACCCCTTCACCACTATCGATCCCAACGTCGGTGTGGTTGAGGTGCCCGATCAGAGAGTCGATGCGCTATCTTTGATGTCGAACTCCAAGAAAAAAATATATGCCACGGTAGAATTTACTGATATCGCCGGACTGGTTAAGGGCGCCGCTCAGGGAGAGGGATTGGGAAATAAGTTTTTGGCCAATATAAGAGAGACTGACGCCATCGCTCAGGTGGTTCGAGCGTTTGAAGACAAAAACGTCACCCATGTCCATAATCGGATAGACCCGGCCGAAGATATTGAAATAATAAACACAGAACTGGTCTTTGCCGATTCAGAAACAGTCCAGAAAAAAATAGAAAAATCAGAGAAAGAATCTAAATCCCCTACCCCCGAGGGTAAGAAGGCAACTCTTGATTTAGTAATTTTAAATAAATTCAAACAACAGCTCGATGCCGGCCGGATAGTATCCTCCTTAGAATTAAATGAAGGCGAGGAACAGTTGGCCAAAGAGATTAATCTCCTGACCGCCAAAAAGTTTATTTATGTCATTAATGTTTCAGAGGAGCAACTTATGCAAAAATGGGTTCCGGATGAAAAACTCAAAAAAACCATGGGTGATGCGCCCTGGGTGGTGATGAATAATAAATTAGAGCTGACTCTGTCCGATACTTCAACGGTAGAAAAAGAGGAGTATCTGAAGGAGTTTGGCCTACCCGAAAGCGGCTTGGATCTTCTAATTAAGACCGGCTACAAAACGCTTGGCCTCCTGACCTTCCTGACCACCGGAGAGGACGAAACTCGGGCCTGGACGGCCTATATTGGCGACCTGATACCTAAGGCCTCGAAGGCCATACATACCGACTTTGAAAGGCTTTTTATACGCGCTGAGGTCATTAACTGGAAGACCCTCTTAGAAAGCAGCTCTTGGAGCGGAGCCCGAGGAAAAGGATTGATAAAAACAGTTGGCCGGGACTATGTAATCCAGGAAGGCGACGTTGTAGAGATCCTGATAGGGAAATAATAATCCCAAGATTACAAATATAAAACCGGCCTTTCGGCCGGTTTTATATTTATTTCTTTACCACCTGATTCCGAGTATATGGCAGAAGAGCCATGAATCGGGCTAATTTAACGGCATTAGCCACTCTCCTTTGATGCTTAGCACAAAGTCTGTTTCTCTTTGATGTGGCAACCTTAAACTGAGAAGTTACAAACTTCCTTAAAAATTCTCTGTTTTTGTAATCAATGCGGTTGATATTATCCGCGCATAATGAGCATTCCACTTGAATTCAATTTACAACTTACAATTTACAATTTACAATCAATTTCCTACATTAGCCAATCGTCAAAAGTTTATGAAAATTGGGATATTGAAAATTCAATGATAATTGTTTTTTGAAAATTGAAAATTTATTAGAAAGGTAAATCTTTTTCGCTGATATTAATCTCGTCTTCTTCAACGCCTCGGCTGACCGGCTCATTCTCATCGATAATAGGAATATCGTCGTCCTTAGGAGCAACCTTTTTCACATCAGCCATCACCGCCGGGGGCCTTGAGAACTCGGATGATCCGGCAGTCCGAGGTCCTAATTGTAAGCTCTCGGCTACGATCTCGGTGGTGTATCTCTTGTTATTTGTCTTGTCGGTCCATGACCTCGTCTGCAATCTGCCTTCGATCATCAACAATCCGCCCTTTTTCAAATATTGATTAGCTATCTCTCCTAAACGACCCCAAGCAACCACTCTATGAAACTCCGAGGCCTCTTGTTTCTGACCAGACTGGTTGGTCCAAGCCCGATTAGTGGCCATGCTCAAGGTGGTAACGCTCTGACCGCCTGCCGTGCTTCTGGTTTCCGGCTCTTGGGTCAGCCGTCCGATCAATATAACGCGGTTTAGGTTCACTGGGTTCAATTTACAATTTACAATTTACAATTTACAATTGCTATTCAATCGCCCAATAATCAAGGTCTTTGAAATTGGGATACTGAAAACTTATTGAAAATTGGTATTTGAAAATTGAAAATTAGTTACAATTTCTCTATGACCCCTTCCAACTGTTTCTCTATGTCCTCCTCTTTCACTTGAGGCTCGGCCGGTTTGCCCGCTTCAGCCTTATGAAGAGCGGCCCTGCTCTTTCTCTTCTCTGTCGCCATCCTCCTTAAAACATCCTCTTTCTTCTGAAGATCGGCATCAAATTTAGTAATAAGAGACCTGATGATTGAAGGGTTCGGGGCAATATGCTCTCGTACTTCCCTAAGACTCTCCGGATCTTTTAACATGAAATGCATATATCCGAAGTAAGACGCGGGGTGCTTCTTGATCGGATAAGATAATCTTATTTTCTCGGGCGCCTTGGAAAAAGAAATAGAGCCTCCGTTAGAGGTTATGGTTTTCTCGATATCTTCTTTGATATGCATGGCATTGGCCTCTTCTATAGTAGGATCGAGGTGAAACGCCAATTCGTATGTTGTCTGCATAATATTCAGCTTGTAAATGTTAGCAATTCAGGCTATAAATGTCAACTCAGCAATACAGCAAGGATATATTCTGCACAAGCAAAAAAGTTCAATCCAGAGTTTATAAAACCAAATAGGGTTCTTCCATTGGGGGCGGTATATAAATCAGAATGTAACCGCCTTACTTATCCTTGTTGATATACTGGGTCAACCCAGTAATAGCAAGGGTCGAATCATTGATGACCCGAGGGGCCGACCCTTGAATAATATAATGCATATCATAGACACAAGCAATTCATCTTTACTTACCTATCCTTGTTGATATACTGGGTCAAGAATGCCCCTTAAAAAGGAGTCCCCCATGCAAAAGCCGTTCCAAGTATGGTCCCACGGCAATTGCCCAATTAAGGCGCCGTCCCCCAATGAATCCGGCTCTAAACCGGAGGCCTATCTGCCCAATACCATCAGCGCTATGATGATCAACGCCGAAATGGGTGTTGACGGGATTGAAACCGACATATGTCTGTCCAAGGATAATGAACTCATAATCTACCATCCCGGATCATTGGATCCTGACCCGCAATCATTAACCTGGAAAGAAATAAATGAGCGATTTCCCTGGATTCCGTCGTTTTATGATCTGATCGGCGTCCTCGCAGAATATCCGCATCTTAACTGTTTCCTGGATCTAAAAGGTAAAAATCTTTCTGAATTACTTGGATTAACCGAGGCTTTAGTTGAAAAACTAAAAAGATTCCGATTAACCCGACGGGTCTTTCTGACGACTTCCAAGAACAAAACCTTGATAGTCGGACTGCACGGAACGGGAGAAGTTCTGTTGCACGCCAAATATATAGATCCGGATATCAGAACCCACCTGATTGATCCCTTCCCGTTTAATTTAGCTGAGGCCGGTAAGAAGTACAAAGCCGATATAATTTCTTTCGGCTGGTTCAACTATTCATTCGTCAGCAAAGTGCTGTTCGCTTCAATTTTCCAGACAGGCTTCAGAAATGTCAGGAAAGAAATCAAAAAAGCCCAAAATGCCGGAATAGAAGTTCTTGGCGGAATACCCGATACTAAGGAAGAAATAGAATACTTCGTTAAGATCGGGGCTGATGGAGTTGTGACCAACAACCCTGCCCAGGGGATCGCCATCCGTGACCGATTAATCCTCTTAAGTTAGAGGATTTTTAGTTAAACAATAGAGGCGATTTTCCCTCAATTGAAAATCGAGATAGTTTGATTCTTATTAGCACTCCGCCGCTCGCCTCATACTGTACCCTTTATTGAATTGCGCTAAATCAAGCGTCAGTGATTTTCGAAATATCCGAAGTCAATACCCGGAAAATTATGTCTATGGCCTATGTTGGGGGAAGTTAGAGAAAGCAATGATAAGAACGGCCACGCAAACTTAGCGCTAAAACCAAAAAGCTCCGGGAATGCCGGAACTTGCTAAGTCGATCGGATTGACAATCCGATCGACTCCCCTCACTTACCGACCGACACGGCCCTTGCCGTTCTTGTATTCCTGAGCGGCCTTGTCGCTCGTAAAGACGACGCCATCGATGATAATGACTTTCATCGCAGCTCCCTTTTCTGGAGAACACCGCTACTTATGGAGAGCGGGTGGATCCTTCCGTTGACTTGGCTCAACGGACAAAGCTTTTTTATGTCTTCTCAGAAAGAACGAGGCGAGGCTGGGTGGTTTGACTTACCGCGACTTCGTCCGCGGTGCCCTAACGAATCGGGCCTAAAAACCAAGACCGCGCTTCCACAGTCCGTCCAACCTCGCGAAATTAATCCTGAGCTACGTCGAAGGACTAATTTCGAGAGGGAAGCCATTGGCTTCCCTGAGAAAGAACAAGGGCGAGGCAAGATTTTAGACCTGGCTTCCAAGCCACCTTAGTCCAGGTACGCACTACGTACGTACCGCTCTTTTGAAGCTGGCCTTAGTTCAAGTGGGGATCTGCTAGGATTCATGCCTCGCGAAATTAACCCTGAGCTAAGTCGAAGAACTAATTTCGTGAGACTTAATTTAAAATAGTAGGTTGGCCGCTCTGGTCCTGCGGCCAACCGTGGAGACTTTTTTGATTACTCACCTGGCAGCATCCGACTTATACGGTATGCCAGAAGGCCCCTTTCTCGGCTTATCTCAACCCCGAGAACGACCTCCATACTGGCAGGACCAGTGCTGCGAACGGTATACCCAATTCCAGCATCACTTGTAATTATACTCCTTTCTACGAGAAAGTCAATACCAGGCATGTTTGGAGGTGAGACCTCCAAACATGGTGCAAAGTATTAAGCGGAGCTTTAACCTATGAAGGAATTTACGAAAAACTACACAGTGAAGCCCCCCTTGTCTATATGAAGCATTTGAGACCCTGTATCTGACGAGGAAATCTAAGGCGGAGTCTTGATCTATGAGGGGATTTGCGGAAGCTGACCAAGCTCAGGGCGAGGGTTTAGCCAATGAAGGGATTTACGGAGCTCGACCGGAACGAGTAAAAGATGAAATTTCAGTAGAAATTTACATTGTGCCCTTCATTGGCTAAACCTGAGTAACATTTTATGGCGTGCCTCGAATAAGCCAAGGCTGAGTAACTTTATGCCGTGCCTTGAATGGGTTAAGGCGGAGCGTCTTTATGCTTCTTTAGCGGCAACCTCTTTGATTTTAGAGACGATTTCTTTCTCCAACTTGGGATTCTCTTTGAGAAACTGGCGGGAACCCTCTATTCCCTGTCCGAGTTTCTGATCGCCATAGTTGAACCAGCTTCCTGATTTCGTTACTACATTGTAATGAACACCGGCATTGATGACGTCGGCGTAGCGAGAGATGCCTTCGTTATAGAGAATGTCAAATTCACAAGTTCTGAACGGCGGAGCAACTTTGTTTTTGACGATTTTAACCTTGACCCGATTGCCGACAATTTTTTCGCCGGCCTGAATCTGAGCTGCCTTCCTGACCTCGATTCTCACCGAAGAATAGAATTTCAAAGCCATGCCTCCGGGAGTCGTCTCGGGATTTCCGAACATAATCCCTATCTTCATTCGCAGTTGATTGATAAAAATAACGGTAGTTTTGGACTTGGCAACGATCGCCGTCAGTTTTCGCAAAGCATGGGACATCAAGCGAGCCTGCAAGCCCATATGCTGTTGATCCATCTCTCCTTCTATTTCGGCCCGAGGAGTCAGGGCGGCGACAGAATCAACGATAACCACATCTACCCCGCCTGATTTGACCAATGCCTCTACGATATCTAAGGCCTGCTCGCCGGTATCCGGCTGAGAAATCAAAAGCTGATCAATTTTTACGCCTATCTTTTTGGCGTATTCGGGATCCAGGGCATGCTCGGCATCCACGTAAGCCGCCACTCCGCCTGTTTTCTGAGCTTCAGAAACAATATGAAGACATAGGGTTGTCTTACCTGAGCTTTCCGGTCCATATACCTCGATGATCCTTCCTCTTGGTACTCCGCCGACACCTAAAGCCAGATCCAAAGAAAGCGACCCGGTCGGTATTACATCGACATCGACCCTGCCTACCTCGCCTAATTTCATAATCGATCCGTCTCCGTATTTTTCCTGAATTTCTTTGATGGTCAGGTCGACGTTTTTGTTTTTTACTGTCTGTGCTTCGGATTTTTTAGACATATAATCTATTAGTTAATTTTATCTAATCATAATAGGAAAACTGAAACAAAAAAGCAATGTTGACGAACATTGCTTTTGTTTTCATTACTCGACTAAATCCAGCGTCTCAATCTGAAAGTCCAGTTCCTTAAGAAGGACAGCCAGCTCGATCCATCTCTTAGAAAGCTTGAGACTAAATACATCTCTTGTAAGCTTCCCTCCTTTATTTTTGCGGTCTCCGGCTAAAGTCACTATAGTAGATCCGATCAGGCGCTCATACCATGTAATCAACCAGGTCCGATCAAACTCTTTTCTAAGATCGTGCCAGCCATTATCGAAAACTTTTCCGTCTTCAGTCCATTGCGGCTGATTCCAGGGATTTGGCGGATAATACTTGGTTATCTCATTGAATATTTCCCGGGCATTGGGACTAAACTTTTCGCAGTCCATTCCGTTCTCTCCTCATAATCAAAAAGTGCTACGCCTAAGCATAGCACTTTTTATACTAAATTCAATATTAATTATGGCTCCTCTACTTCCGCCTCATCCGTATCCGCGTTAATACCGGTTTCTCCAGCCAACATGGCTCCTCCGCCGGGTTTTACATATACGTCGCGGGGCTTGGCTCCTTCGCCCGGACCGATAACGCCTTTTTCTTCAAGAATATCCAGCAAACGCGCAGCCCGAGCATAGCCGACCTTCAATCGTCGCTGTAATAACGAAGCTGAGGCTTTGCCGGCTGCAACCACTACCTCTCTTGCATCCTCATAAAGATCATCGCCGTCATCTCCTCCGCCCGTATCGCCCCCTCCGACATGAGCCGGGGCGTTGAAATCAACTTTCAATCCCTCTTCCTCTTCTCCCATTTCGAGTTCTTCAGCCTGCATTTTAATGAATTTAACGACATCTTTGACTTCTTTCTCGGAAACCAAAGATCCCTGAAGACGCCTTGGTTTGCCCGTATCGCCGGCTAAGTAAAGCATATCGCCGTTGCCAAGAAGTTTCTCCGCTCCTGACATATCGAGAATAGTCCTTGCATCGACCTGGCTGGCAACCTGAAAGGCAATGCGCGAAGTAATGTTGGCCTTGATAAGACCAGTAATAACCTCGACCGAAGGACGCTGAGTAGAAACAATCAGGTGGATACCGACGGCTCGGGACATTTGAGCCAAGCGAACGATCGCCGCCTCAACATCTCTGCCGTATGCGGCCATCAGGTCGGCTAACTCGTCAATGACGATAACAATAAAAGGCATGATCTCTTCTTTTGCGGCGGTCATTTTGGCATTATACGAGAAAACATCTCGAGCTCCAGATTTAGATAATGCGTCGAACCTCTTATCCATTTCTCCCACTGCCCATCGCAGAGCGCCAAGAACCTTTTTACCGTCGGTGATAACGGGCGTGATCAAATGGGGTATGCCGTTATAGAGAGTCAACTCAACGCGCTTAGGATCTACTAAAATCATTTTCAAAACCTCGGGCGAATGCTTGTAGAGAAGAGAAAGAAGAATAGTGTTGATACAAACCGACTTACCGCTTCCGGTAGCGCCAGCTACTAATAAGTGGGGCATCTTCTCAAGTCCGGAATAAACCGGCATACCGGCAACGTCTCTTCCAACGGCCAAAGGCAAAAAGTATTTTGACTTGCGATAGTCATCCATCTCCAGCATATTTCTAAGACCGATAATGGCGACCTTCTTGTTCGGGACTTCGATACCGACCAAAGACTTGCCCGGAATGGGAGCTTCGATTCTGATAGGATGAGCGGCTAAGGCCAAAGAAAGATCGGGATGAAGGGCGGTAATTTTGGATAGCTTTACTCCGACCGCCGGACGAAGAGTATATCGGGTTACGGTCGGACCGACTGAAACCTCGCCCATTTCCACATCAATACCGAAATTATTAAGCGTCCGCTTAATAATATTGGCGCTGGCATTGATGTCTCCGCTTGTCGGTTGGTCCTGGTCTCCGTGAAGAAGCTCCAACGGAGGCAGATTCCATTTGCCGGCTTTGATATGCTTAATCATGAATTCCTTATCGGAAGGCTCGGCTTTTACGGCTTTGGCCGCGACGGCCTTGGACTCAGGTTTCTTCAATTTTTCATTCTCCGGATCAATAATCTCTCCGCCCTTTTTAACTACGATATGGTCAACAAGGGGCTTGTCTTCTTCATCCTCTTCTTTTCTAAGTAATCGATAGAGCGGTATATTGAGGCTTAAAAGCAAAGAAACGAATATTAAAGCGACGAAGATCACCAATGAAGCGCTGAACCCGGTTAATTCCAAAACAGGAAAACCGAGAATCACTCCAAGATACCCGCCCTGATCGACTCTCTGGCTGAATGCCCCGTCGCCGATTACGAAGAATATGGCCAATATCGAAAGAACGAAAACGGCCGTACCGAATACGGCGCTTAAGTAAATTTTCCTGGAAAGAGATTTGACGAAAGAGAGTCCGAGCAAAAGGAAGGCCACTGGAACAAGAAAAAATCCCCAACCGAAGAGGGACTTCGAGACAACATTGAAAATATCACCGGCCCGGCCGGCCATATTAACAAAGCTTAAAACGCTCAAAATGGCCAAGATAAAACTGCCTATACCGAGGATGCTGTTCCTTGTTTCCTGGGAGATATCGAACCTCGGCTCCCGCGATTTCCTAGCTTTCAGCCTATGCTTTTCCTTCTTTTTGCGTCTTGCCATATGATCAATTATACAAGTAAATTAGCATCTAAATCAAGTCGTAGTATAATTAGAATATGCCCGAACCATTACCCCAGCCATCACCCGGACCCAATATAAACTTCGTCCATCATCAGACCAAGAAACCAAAATGGAAGATTATCACGATGATTGTGGTGATTATTTTGGGCTTAGCCAACCTCGGAGCCTACACCTACCGCTGGTATGTATACAATGGGATTGTTAAGTTCATAAATTCTCAGCCTTCACGCACTCCCCGCCCTACTCCATTAGTCCAGTCGGGCCAATTTGAAGCTCCTTCGGATTGGAAAACCTATCGTAATGAAGAGTACGGATTTGAGTTTAAGTATCCAAATGGATGGTCTGTAACTGAAGGTCGAGAACTGGATGTTTATCTCAGAAAAACGGATAGTAATAATTTCCCTGAAATATCGGTTGAAATAATACAATCTGCTACGAACCTAGATTTAAAAAATATCAAGGAAGATCTTATTAAAATTGATACCGAAACGGGTGCTAAAGTTTCTGGGGAATCTACTAACTTAGCTGACGGTAGTAATTGGTTTATAACTCGAATTGTGGTCAATCACAATTCGAGAAATTATCAAATACAAGCTGATAATTTTGAGGAGGAGTTACTTAACCAAATCCTATCCACATTTAAATTTATCCCTTCGACAGGCTCAGGACAAGTGAGCCCTTCTCCTGAATTCTGCATCCAAGTCATTACTCCCGCCCGAAACGCTCAAACAGGCGAAGTCCGCGACTTCCCTACTCCCTGCGACGTACCGGAGGGGTGGTCCCGATTATCTCCAGACGAGAATTAATCTGGATAGATAATCGAGGGTATCAAACTCCTAAGACCGAGTGAAGCCGAGAAGCAGGCTTTTTGAGGGATTTACGGACCGCGACTGGCGGGAGTAAAAGGTGAAATTTCAGTAGAAATTTACGCCGTGCCCAAAAAAGGCTTGCTTCTCGGCTAAATTACCGGAGCCGCGCTGAAAACAGATAGTTCCTAAGAGTCTTCGCCGAATCTCTCTTTATATCCAGTTCCTGCCGGAATTAATCGGCCGATAATGACATTCTCCTTAAGACCGAGCAAGTAATCTTCCTTGCCGACGGTAGCGCTCTCGATCAAGACCTTGGCTGTTTCCTGGAACGAAGCGGCAGACAAGAAGCTGTCCGTGCTCAAAGAAACTTTTGTAATACCTAACAATAATTGCTCTCCGACAGACTCGCGCCTTTTGTCGTTTCTGGCTTTTTCGTTCTCTTCAAGCAGTCTCCTTTTCTCGATTATATCCCCGGCTAAAAGATCAGTATCGCCGGACTCTATTACTCTGACCCTTGAGAACATCTGACGAGTAATTAATTCAACGTGCTTATCATTGATACTGTCTCCGGTCGGGAAATAAATGCTCTGAACTTCCCTGATAATATACCGGGCAACCACATCCATATCACCGCTGGCCTTGAATAGTTCCCTCAGGTCAACATGTCCTTCGCTTAATTGCTGGCCACGGCCGACTAAATCTCCGGCTTTTACTGATACGGAGATATTCGGAGAGATAGAGTATTCTTTCTTTTCCCCAACGCCATCTTCGATGGTTATAACCCTCAACTTGCCCTTATCTTCAATGGATACTACCTTGCCATCAACTTCGGAAATAAGAGCTTTAAATTGAGGCGGTCTTGCTTCAAAGATTTCTTCAACTCTGGGAAGACCCATTGTAATGTCGGCCCCTCCGGCAACTCCTCCGGTATGGAAAGTTCTCATGGTGAGCTGAGTTCCCGGCTCTCCGATTGCCTGAGCGGTAACTATGCCCACCGCCTCGCCCACCTCAACCATCTTATTCTTGGATAAATCGTTTCCGTAGCAAAGCCGGCAGATACCTCTCAACGATTTACATTTTATAATTGAACGAATTTTTACTTTATCAAGTTTTAATTCATCGATCTTCTTCGACACTTCCTTGTCGATTATTTTGCCTTTCTTTAAGACAACGTTGCCGTCATGATCCTTGAGATCTTCAACTAAAACTCTCCCCCTGACGCGCCGGCCCAATGTCTCACCGCTGAATTTGCCGTCCTCAGAATACAAAGAATATCCTTCTTTGTCTTTGCAGTCTTCTTCAAGGACAACTACATCCTGAGCAACATCAACGAGACGTCGGGTAAGATATCCGGCGGTAGCGGTTCTTAGGGCCGTATCAACGAGCCCCTTTCTGGCTCCGTGAGTAGAGATGAAGTATTCAAGCGGAGCTAAGCCTTCTTTGAAAGAATCTTTTACCGGCAGCTCGATAAGCTCTCCGGCAGGATTGGCGAAAATACCTCTCATACCCATCATTTGGTCCAAAACCGACCAGTTGCCCCGAGACTTTGATTCAACCATCATATAGGCCGGATTATCGATACCCAGCTGTTTCTTAACTAAAACGGAAAGTTTTGACTTGGCATCGTTCCATATCTCAATGGCTTTAGATCGTCTTTCATATTCGGTAAGAAGTCCGTCTTCGAATAATTTCTTATTGTCTTCAATCATTTTGTCCGCCGCTTCGATGATTTGCGGTTTTTCGGGCGGAGTCTTCAGGTCATCCATTCCCCATGAAACGCCTGATCTGGTCGCGTAATGAAAACCTAAGCTCTTTAACTTATCGAGAAATACAACCGTAACATCCTCGCCCAATTCATCAAGAATATCTCCTTCAATGTATTTAAGATCTGTTTTGGTCAAGATCTTATTGATAAATCCGTATTTTTCGGGAACGGCTTGGTTGAAAATAATCCGGCCGGCGGTCGTCTCGACAATTTGATTCTTCCCGCCCGATTTCAAGCTCATCAGAACCTTGATTTTGGCGTCTAAGGCAATCATATCGTTTTCGTAGGCCAATAAAGCTTCCTCTTGGGAACCGAACATTTTCCCTTCACCTAAAGAACCATCCTTCATGCGGGTCAGGTAGTAACAGCCGAATGAGATGTCGTGGCTCGGTATGGCAACAGGATCGCCGGTAGCCGGCTTTAAAATCGCATGGGATGCAAGCATAAGATTCCTCGCCTCTTCTTGAGCCTCAACGGTAAGAGGCAAATGGACGGCCATCTGGTCACCGTCGAAATCGGCGTTAAAAGCATGCACCGGCAAAGCAGGCACCTTAATTGCCTTTCCTTCTATAAGAATCGGTTTGAAGGCCTGCACGGAAAGCCTGTGAAGAGTAGGAGCTCGGTTGAGCAATACAAGCTTGTCCTTGATCGCCTCTTCAAGAGCCTGCCAGACATCTGGGGTCTCCTGATCAATAAGACGACTGGCTGATTTGATGTTATGGGCAAGCTCCTTGCGAATTAAAATTCCTATCACAAAAGGCTTAAATAATTCCAAAGCCATGTGCTTTGGCAGTCCGCATTCGCTCATTCCAAGATTAGGTCCTATAACTATAACGCTTCGGCCGGAGTAATCCACCCGCTTACCAAGCAAATTCTGCCTGAAACGTCCCTGTTTACCCTTGAGCATGTCAGCTAAAGACTTGAGGGCTCTTTTCTGGCCGGTTGAGGCGGCAGTAGTCGCCTGTCCTCGGCGCATTGAATTGTCGATAAGAGCATCGATGGCCTCCTGAAGCATTCTTTTTTCGTTTTTAGTAATGACTTCCGGTGCTTTCAGTTCCAATAAATGCTTTAAGCGATTGTTCCTGTTGATGACTCTCCTGTATAAGTCGTTCAAATCAGACGTGGCGTAACGGCCTCCGTCCAGCGGAACCATCGGCCTTAATGCCGGTGGAATAACCGGAAGAATATTGAGAATCATGGATTCCGGCCTTATTCCGGATCGAGACATGCTCTTTAAAAATTTGAGTCTTCGGGATATTTTTCTCTGCTCGAGAGGATTAACTTCATTCTTTGACTCGCCCTCTAATTCAGCCACTAAGTCCTCAAGGTGAACCTCTTCCAGTAATTTCCGGACTGCTTCGGCACCGATACCAGCTTCGAAAACCTCGCCGTACTTTATTGATAGGTCGCGATAATCAAGCTCGGAGATTATCTGATATTTTTTAAGATTTTTTAAATTATTTTTTTCTTTTTCCTTGAATTCTTTGAGCTCTTCCTCCGCCGCAGCATTCTTGGCATTTTTCATCTTGGACCTGAATTCTGACTCTACTCTTTTCATGGCCTCGGCTTTCAACTCATCGTTTACTTTCGTGACTATATAGCTGGCAAAATAAATAACTTTCTCAAGCTCGCTTAAAGAAACCCCCAATACGGAAGCGATCTTCGAAGGAACACCCCTTAAAAACCAGATATGGGCTATCGGGGTAGCAAGTTTAATGTGGCCCATCCTTTCCCGACGGACTATCGATCGGGTAACTTCGACACCGCAACGATCGCAAATTATACCCTTATACCGGATCCTCTTATACTTTCCGCAATAACACTCCCAATCTTTCGTCGGCCCGAAAATAGCTTCGGAAAATAAACCTTCCCTCTCCGGTTTTTGGGTTCGATAATTGATCGTCTCCGGCTTGGTAACTTCTCCGTAAGACCACGATAAAATATCTTCAGCCGATGCTATCTTGAGTTTTATTGATGTAAGATCCATAATCGCTTCGCTAAGTTAAAAGTTGAAAGTGAAAAATTTAAAATTCTGGTTATTAACTTTTCCGGCGTCGGAAAAGTTAGCTTCATTAATTTTACATTTTGATTTTTGCATTTTAATCTATCTCTCTATAAGTTCGACGTTCAGACCGAGGCCCTTTATTTCAGATACCAAAACCTTGAAAGATTCCGGCAAATGCGGAGCCTTGATCTCTTCGCCGTTAACAATCGATTCGTAAGTCTTGGCTCGGCCTAAAACATCATCCGACTTAATGGTCAGCATTTCCTGCAAAGTATGCGCAGCTCCGTAGCCCTCTAAGGCCCACACTTCCATCTCTCCGAACCTCTGGCCTCCGAATTGAGCCTTTCCGCCAAGCGGCTGTTGGGTAATCAACGAATAAGGTCCCACAGATCGCATATGCAGCTTATCTTCAACCATATGAATCAGCTTCATGAAATAAGTGATACCGACGGTACATTTCTGGGCAAATGGAAGTCCGGTTTTGCCGTCATAGAGCTGTATTTTGCCGTCTTCCGGAAGTCCGGCTTTCTTCAACTCCTGTTTGATGGTTTCCTCCGACGGTCCGGCCATTGACGGCGTCGCGGCTTTATAACCAAGCTTCTTGGCCGCTATAGCCAAGTGGGACTCGAGAACTTGACCGATGTTCATACGGGAGATGATGCCTAACGGACTCAAAACTATGTCAACCGGGGTTCCATCAGGCAAGAAAGGCATATCTTCCTCGGGAAGAATGACTGAGATAACACCCTTGTTTCCGTGTCTTCCGGCTAATTTATCTCCTACCTGAATCTTTCTTAACTCGGCTACGGAAACCTGAATTCTTTTGATAACTCCGGCATCAAGCTTATCGCCCTCTTCTCGGGAGAAAACTTTTACTCCGACGATTCGGCCCTGTTTTCCATAATCCAGTCTTAATGACGTATCCTTAACGTCTCGCGACTTCTCGCCGAATATCGCCCGGAGCAATCTTTCTTCGGCCGTAAGATCGCTTTCTCCTTTAGGGGAAATCTTTCCGACTAAAATATCCTGAGACCGGACTTCGGCGCCGACTCTGACAACTCCTTCGGGATCAAGATCGTTCAAACGCTCCATGGCAACATTGGGAATATCATAAGTAGTAACCTCCGGACCTAATTTCGTTTCACGTACATCGGTCGAATAATCGCCGATGTGTATGGAAGAGAACACGTCTTCTTTAACCAATCTCTCCGAAAGAACAATGGCATCTTCAAAGTTTGAACCCTCGAAAGACATGAAAGCCACGACGAGATTCTTGCCCAAAGCCAACTCACCGTTATCAGTAGACGGGCCGTCCGCCAAAACATGGCCTTTTTTGATCTTATCCCCCTTCTTTACCAGCGGCCGCTGATTCAGTGCCGTTTCAGCATTTGATTTTACGAATTTCAAAAGTTTGAACTCAATTTCCTTGCCCTTGTCTGTTTCAAGAAGAATATGAGAAGCATCGACTTCGGTAATCGTTCCAGCCTCCGGAGCAACCACAACCATTCCTGAATCAATGGCAACCTTGCCCTCAAGACCGGTGCCGACATAAGGAGATTCCGGCTTAACTAACGGCACGGCTTGGCGTTGCATGTTCGAACCCATCAAAGCTCTGTTGGCATCATCGTTCTCAAGGAAAGGAATTAAGGATGTGGCAACGGAAAACTGCTGACGAGGAGAAACGTCCATATAGTCAACGCTCATCGGATCGGTAGTACCCGGTTCGCCCTTTAATCGGGCTATGATTTTTTCTCCGACTAAATGGCCATTATCGTCAACCTGAGCTCCGCCCTGGGCAATTATATATTTCTCTTCCTCAACCGCATCCATGTATGTAACTTCATCGGTGATTTTACCCTTATTAACTTTCCGGTAGGGAGTAAGTATGAAACCTAACGATGAAATCTTGGCATACAAACCAAGGTGGCCGACTAACCCGATATTTGGACCTTCGGGGGTAGCGATAGGACATATTCTTCCATAGTGAGACGGGTGAACGTCACGAACTTCAAAGCTCGCTCTTTCACGGGTTAAACCGCCGGGACCAAGAGCCGACAAGCGTCGCTTATGCTCTAACTCCGACAGCGGATTATGCTGATCCATGAACTGAGACAGTTGGCCGGAAGCAAAGAACTCCTTTAATGCGGCGATAAAAGGCCTTGAATTGATGAGCTGAGACGGCATGACCGTAGCAACGTCGGAAGTACTCATCCTGTCCTTTATATTCCTCTCCATCCTGGAGAATGCGATTCTCAAACGATCCTGAAGTAATTCACCCAAAGTCTTGACCCTCCTGTTTCCAAGGTGGTCGATATTGTCCTGTTGAGCCTGAGGATCGTTATTGAGACGGATGATTTCTTTCAAAACCAAAACGATATCCTCGAGTCTTAAAACTCTGTTTTGTTCTTTTTCGATATCAAGATCCTGATCAAATCTTTTATTAATCCTGAATCTTCCCACCCTTGAAAGATCGTAGCGGGAAGAGTTAAAGAACAGATTATTGACCATCTGTTTGGCATTATCTACGGTAGCCGGGTCGCCAGGTCGTATACGCTTGTACAGTTCGATCAACCCCTCCTCTTGATTCGAAGAAGGATCCTGCAAAATGGTGGCTAAAATATATTTGGTGTTGGGATCGGTATCTACGTCCTGGAATAATTTCTTTATTTCTTCATCGCTGGTCACGCCGAAAGCACGAAGCATCGCAGTAGCCGCTATTTTTCTTTTCCTGTCGATTCTAACAGAAATTACCCCGTTATATTCGGTTTCAAACTCCAGCCAAGCGCCGCGTGAAGGTATAAGTTTGGCGGCAAAAAATCTTTTAAACCGGCTGGACCGCGAAAGAGAGAAGAAAACTCCGGGACTTCGGATAAGCTGAGATATGACGACCCTTTCGACTCCATTGATAATGAAGGTGCCCCGCGGGGTCATTAAGGGAAAATCGGCTAAAAACAACTCTTGTTCTTGGCTCTTCCCCGTTCTCTTATTCTTAAGGCTGACTTTTATCTTCAGAGGGGCTTCGTAGGTAATATTCTTACTCAGGGAAGTTCTTTCATCATACTTCGGCTCATCGAGACGATAGTCAACAAAATTTAATTCCAACTCTTTACTTGTCCAGTCTTCAATAGGAGAAACATCCTTAAGAAGTTCTTTCAGTCCGACATCCCAAAACCATTTATAGGAATCCAACTGAACCTGAACCAGATTAGGAGCCTCGACTTTGTCTACTTCAAATTTAGAAAATATTTTTCGAGAAGCCATAACCGTTTTTCCCGCAAAGCCCTAAATTTTATTAAATCTCCGAAGGTAGGGTCCTTTTGGAAAAATGAGACAAAAAAGAACACCGTCCCATTTTCCGTTTACGGGTAATTAATATTTGATTTTAATCTAAAAATCCAGACAAATTGGATTGAATTACTAACCTTATCCCGCCCCTCAATAACACCAAGAAGCTGGATAAAATAATAATTAAAAATCAAGCCCCAGGCTCGCAGTTCTCAGAATCATGCCCCAAATAGCCTTATTGTCAATTTTGCCCCTGATTCCTACACTATTTAAAGACAACCTATCAATTCTATTCCTTTCCAGAAGATTGTCAATAGCCCCTATCAACAACGTATCAAAGTCTTGACTTATGGTCAAGGATCTTTCATCAATAATACGCCTCCCCTTCAGTAACTGTAAACGCATTACATTTGAATTTTCTACTCGTAAAATTAGTCTGACTCTAATTGACATTGCTGGTATTGATTAATTAATCCGGATCCCCTCTTCGTTTTAGAGTTGTTTCCGGAATTTTTCTTCTTTCCAAAACTACTTCTAAATTCCATGCAACGGCCCAGTTATATTTTTTAATAAATTCTAAAAATAACTCGTAAAGCCTCCTTCTCTGTCTATATAGTTCCGGATCAGTCGCTTCGGATCGTTGATCAAGAGAGCTGATCAGTTTATCAAATTCAGCCGCACTTCTTTCTCTGCTGAAGCTAAAAAAATTATGAAGTTCCATGATTAAAAACCTCTTAGGAATTAAAGATAGCTCCTTAATAACACGAAAATCTTCCGGACTTATATTTCTAGATTTTATAAATTCTTTTACATCCTCTTCTTCTAAGACAGGGTCTTGGGTGGGTATATTCTCTATGATCATAGACTAATTTAACCATATCTCCTGATGCTCTGTAAAATACCCATGCCGGCCATTAAAGCAACGAGGTGGCTCCCTCCGTAGCTTAAAAATGGCATCGAAATGCCGGTAACCGGTAAAAGACCCACATTAACCGCCGCGTTTATAAAGACATGCAAAAATATGAAGATCGCCATTCCGAGAGAAAACAGCCTTCCGAAATTAGCGCCGGATCTTGCCCCTATATCTATGACCCTATAGAGAATCCAAAGAATCAGACCCAAGAAAAAACCGATGCCCAAAAGACCGAATTGTTCCGCAAGGGCCGCAAAAATAAAATCGTTGTGAGCTTCGGGCAAAAAACCAAGAACCGCCTGAGAGCCTTTTCCGAATCCATTGCCGAACCACCCGCCGGAACCTATTGCGATTTTTGATTGAATTAAATTATACCCGCTCCCCCGAGGATCGATGTCAGGATTAACGAAGGAAAGGATCCTGTCTTTTTGGTAGGGCTCCAGGACGAACATCCATGATAAATATCCGACAATAACCAAAATGAGGATAATGGCTAAAAGATGCCTTTTATCTATGCCGGCTGCCATCATCATACTGATCCAAATTAATCCGAGGACTACGGCTGAACCAAGGTCTGGTTGATTGATGATGATAACCAGCGGCAGAAGCAGATAAAGCGCCGGGATTATGATATTCCTGAATTGATATATATAGACATGCCTTCTGGAAAAATACTTGGCCATCAGGATAATGATCGAGAGTTTGGCTAATTCTGCCGGTTCGAAAGTGAGATTTCCAAGAATAATCCAGGAATTCGTTCCCCTGATCGTACGAGAATAAAAAGTAAGACCGAGTAAAATTAGAGAGATGAAATACAAGACTAAAACCGGCAATGAGTAGTTTTTCAGGTATCGATAATTAAAAAATGAGAGGGCGGTCATTAACCCCAGGCCGATCAAGATAAATACCAGCTGGCGCTGGAAAAACTGGCTTTCGATACCGACAACGCCTGAAAGATTTATCAAACTAAAAAAAGAAACGGCCACGATCGTGGCGAATAATACGAGATCTATCTCGCGAAAATAAAGCCTTACGACCTTAATAATACTTCTGAAACTTTTCCGACGGAGAGCCATAGCGTTTTATATAGTTTAGGTTATCAAACAGATTAGTTGAAATCTCAAAATCAATTCTATTGACCGTTCCCCTTACCGGAAAAGCCCACCTTACCTCAATCGCCCTCTCGGTCTTGGTCAGAAGAGTTCTGACATCGGTCTTGTTTACGGCTAAAATTTTATTGCCATCATTGAATAATATTATTCCTATGTCAACTTTGGCAAAATCATAATCTGAATTATTGACCACGAGGGCTTTAAGCTCGCTAACCGTGCCGCCCTGTAAAACATTATACGTCTTGTTCTTAACCAAAAAGTTCATTCCTTCAAGTGAACCTAATTTTTCCCAACGAGCACTTCTTATATTGAACTTTGCGCTGACCGCTTCGGCCGTAGTAGAAATTGCGGTAATAATTACATATTTGACCTGACCGGGTAGAATATAAAATACCCCCGCTTTTTTGGCCACCTCCTGACCGTCTTTATTCAGGAGAATTAATTCATATGCAGATTCCGCAGAACCGTAATCTCTATTCGGATTAAATACTTCCGCCGCAAAATCATAGTCCTGCAATCCGATCTTCAAAAGATTGTTAGTTTTAACCTCCAGTGGGACTAACTCCGGCTCACAGGCTCGCCCGCAGGCAACGGTACCGCAATCAACTCCCTCTTCTATGCCATTCTGAACATTATCCTCACAAGTAGGAACAACCTGAAGCGAAGAATAGTACCAATAAGAACCGCTGCCCAGTACGGTGATAAAAATAACAGCTATCACAATCTGCCTTATTAAACGAGGGGTCATCCCAGTATATCAACCTCCAATTGCCTTAGGTTTTTATCGAAAACCTAATAATTGAAAATTAATTAGACTTACCTTTATGCCCAGTATGTTAACAGCGATCAGCAGGAAGCCCATTGGAGGCTGTATTACTGGGTCATATGAGTTTAAGTATATAGTATTTGGTATATAGTATTAAGAGGATAAATAAGCAACCAAAAACCGCCGGGTCGTAATCATTGTAGGGCGACTACCTACTTTCGCTGGATATTTCCAACTATCATGGGCCTTGAGGAATTTCACTTCTGTGTTCGGAATGGGAACAGGTGGAGCATCCTCAGTATAGTCACCTTACAATGACCGCGATTAATCGGCGGTCTTTTTACTTTAAATAGATAGCGTTGTAAAATAATCGAAATCTTATCAAACCATCCCCTCCTTAGCCGAAGCTTCGGAGGATTTATTTGACTTGTGCGTTTGACTGAGTTCAAGGCACGAATTGAGGCTTGGCCGAGCCGTACTATTTGTACGGCGAGGACAAACATAGATTTGTAACGCTGAAATCAGTCAAACCCCTGTGGCTTATCGCTGGCTTAGAATTCTGATTTAAGCCCGATAAGCGCACAGTCAAATAAGAAATTGCGTGGATATTACTCTATGAATTATTAGTAGCTCTCGGCTGAACACATTACTATGCTTACACCTGAGCCCTATCAACGTCGTCATCTACAACGATTCATCGGGCTCCCCAATACAATAACCTTTCTACTGCAATCGACATATTTGGACTGCGGCTTCAAGAAAATTTTTCGACATAGTTAAAACTATGCCTCAAAATTTTCTTTTCGCCTCATCTCAAATCTGTCAATTTCGTTACGAAAGTTACTATATTGGAGAGCCCTAGATACTTAATCTTGGAGCCTGCTTCGCGCTTATATGCTTTCAGCGCTTATCAGAACCGAACATAGCTACCGAGCGCTGCTCTTGGCAGAACAGCTCGTACACCAGAGGTTCGTTCAGTCCGGTCCTCTCGTACTAAGACCAACCCTCCTCAAGTATCAACGCCCGCACCAGATATGGACCAACCTGTCTCACGCATCGTAGATTCGAATGACCCTTAGGTCATGAGAATCGAAGATCCCGAGGCCTTCGGGCCGAGGGATTACTTCTCACGTATTACTACGTGGATTGGACTGTATCTTTTTCTTAAAGAAGCGGTGGTCCCTCGCATTCGCTCGGGATCTCTTTTGCTTCGCTCAAGAGAGTTAACGTTCAGTCTCTACGGGCATTTAGTGATTTTGTGAAGGGAAGGGTGAGTTGGGCTCTCTTCCATGCGCCAGTGCACTTGGCGACTGACAGTGGTCATCCTTCCCACCCTTCACAAAATCACTAAACTTCCCTCGGTATTGTCCTAATAATCCAGGTAGAATTAATATCCGCGTTTCCGCGTTCTCGCAACAGCGAAATTAGGATTTCACCGAAATTAGTTAACTATCCAATATATATCGCTATGTATTGGCGCCGTGTAATAATGTCTTTTCCCTCGGATTCAAACAGTCGACTAGCCAAACTTTTAACTTTCGACTTTTGAACTTTAAACTTGTCGAATAGCTTCGCTATTCGACGGTTTGAACCCAGCTCGCGTACCCTTTTAATTGGCGAACAGCCAAACCCTTGGGGCCTTCTTCAGTCCCAGGATAGGGCGAGCCGACATCGAGGTGCCGAACACCACCGTCGCTATGAACGCTCGGGTGGTACCAGCCTGTTATCCCCGGAGTAGCTTTTATTTGATGATCTTCTCCGCTCCTACGAGCGAAGAAATTTGAACAGCAAATTTTACTGTTCAAATTTCTCTTTTAGAGTCGGTTCACTAAGTCATGCTTTCGCACCTGCGCGGCACATCCGCCTTGCAGTTAAGCTGGCTTTTGCCTTTACGCTATCGCTGCGATTTCCATCCGCAGCTAGCCAACCTTGATGAACGCCTCCATTACTTTTTAGGAGGCAAGTGCCCCACTTAAACTGCCCGTCAGGCACTGTCTCGACCCAGCCCTCTATGCCTGTGACAAATTTGTGGAACGATAAAACTCCAATATTACTTGGAAACTTTACAGTCCCTCATGTCATAAGCCTAGAGGGCGGGGCCGGTTAGAGCTACAAATCGTTAAAATGAGTGTTTCATTGGCGGATCCATCACATCCGAAAACGTGACTTCAAATCCTACTCACTACGCTACGTATAACAACTCGTAGACCAATACCAAACTGCAGTGAAGCTTCCGGGGTCTTTCCGTCTTGGTGCGGGTAGTCTGCATCTTTACAGACATTGCATTTTCACCGGGCTATTGGCTGAGACAGTCCCCCAGTCGTTCCGCTATTCATGCGCGTGGGAACTTACCCCACAAGGAATTTCGCTTAATTATGTTATTCTGCATGTCGCCATGCAGTTCGGACTATATCTTTCCGCTATTGAGGCGGATCCGACGTATAGTCTCTGAGGATTCTAAAAACTTAGGATATTTCTTACGGTTCATCGTACTGATAAGCCGAGCTATTCTGATCATGCCATTTTTCGACAGATGTTTTTGCTGGTATATAAGATTTACAATTTTCTTAAAAATCTTGAAATCTTTATTTTTTCTTGTTACCAGCTGGTGTTTGTCAAAAAATGGAATAATTTTTTCACGCAGATCGTTAATTGATCTTACGCAATACTTGAGCATATGCTCATGGTGATTATCTTTGCGTTTATTCACTATAATATATCCGCATTTGAAATATCTCATGATTTTATTAAGAGATTTTCTGCTGCTTTCTCCTTGACTTACGACAAATTCAGAAAAAATTTGCCAACCAGTCTTGGTCTTAGCAGTTGGATTGCGAAATATACTTACAGAGAAACATCCTTCACCATCAACAAATCCCACTATCCACCCGATAGTTTTTAGTCTTTCCTGCTGATTGCCTGCACCTGAAACATTATCACGTCTCATGTAACTAAGGTAACATTATACCTTTATTATACGTAAACGTAGTCCAAGATACAACAGGTTTTCCAGCAAATAGTCGAATTTTACAAAGGCAGCACTTTATTCCTACCTTTGGACGATTATAGTTATCGCCGTCGTTCACCGGCGCTTCGGGCGTTAGCAATGTACATTGCTGCACACCACCTTCACCGTTAACGTACCGGCACCGGACAAGCGTCACCCTGTATACGTTGCCTTTCGGCTTTGCACAGAGTTGTGTTTTTGATAAACAGTCGCCAGGGGTTCTTTAGCTGCGGCCCAGAGATTAGTCTGGGCAGGCCTTATCGCGAACTTACGGCCGCTTTTTTGCCGAGTTCCTTAGCCAATAATCACCCGTTCGCCTCGGTACACTTATACCAGCCTACCTGTGTCGGTTTTGCGGTACGTACGCTTACACATTAAATTTAGAAACTTTTCTTGGAGCACTCTTCGATCGAATTTCCGTCTCACGACGGATTTCTTTTGCTTTCGAACATGCCTTGCGGCTGTGACCGGATTTACCTAATCACTGCTCTAGGAGCAAAGACGTCAAATCCAATAATGCGCTCGATCTTATATCACCCGTTATTCCCTAAAATGTGCAAGCGGGGCCGGAATATTAACCGGCTGTCCATCGGCTTCCCATACCCTAAAGTACGGTTATCCTTAGGAACGCCTAACCCTCCGATGATTACCATCGCGGAGGAAACCTCAGGCTTTCGGCGGATCGGTCTTTCACCGATCTTGCGGTTACTCATCCCAACATTCTCCCTTCTCAACGCTCCAGTACACTTCACAGTGTACCTTCACTGCATTGAAAATGCTCTCCTACCGCGCGCACAGCGCGCAAGTTACAAGTTTATAAAGTTTTAAAGTTATAAAGTTTTTTGTCCGCCAACTGGCGGATTACTTTATGAACTTGATGAACTTTTAACTTTCAACTTGTGCGCTGTGCGCACTCACAATTTCGGTATTATGCTTAGCCCCGTTACATTTTCGGCGCATCTTGCCTCGTCATCTTGCGACAACGTCGAGTAGTGAGCTATTACGCACTCTTTAAAGGGTGGCTGCTTCTAAGCCAACCTCCTACCTGTCTAAGGCAAAATACTTCCTTTAACACTTAGCATAAATTTAGGGACCTTAATTTGTGATCTGGGCTCTTTCCCTCGCGTACACGAAGCTTTGCCCTCGCGTACTCACTGGTATACATTCCACAGGAGTATTCGGAGTTTGTTTGGTAAGTCTACCCAAAAGGGCACGACAAACCATTCAGTGCTCTACCCCTCCTGCTACTATATACCGCTGCGCCTAAACGCATTTCGGAGAGAACCAGCTATTACCAAGCTCGATAAGCTTTTCACTTCCAACCACAACTCATCCAATGGCATTGAGCGACCAACTAGTTCGGGCCTCCACTCCGCTTTCGCAGAGCTTCACCCTGGTCATGGTTAGCTCGCCTGGCTTCGGGTCTTATCCAAACTGCTTACTAACGTAACTAACAACGAACAACTGAACATTTCTGCAAAGTCGTAAGTTGTTAGTTAAGTTAGAGTCGCGCTTTTAACACTCGGTTTCCCTACCTATCCGTCCGATTAGGACTTATAGTTGGCAATTTAGATAAACTCGTTGGGTCATTCTTCAATAGGCACACAGTCACCAGCGCTACGCGCTGCAAATCCTAAATCCGAAATCCTAAATCCGAAACAATATCAAATAACTAAAATCCAAATGTTTAAATATTTGAATTTCGAATTTTGAATTTGTTTAGAATTTCGATATTCGTGCTTCGAATTTCCAGTGCGCAGCACCAGCTCCTGCTCTTTGTAGGCATACGGTTTCAGTTACTATTTCACTCCCCTCACCGGGGTGCTTTTCACCTTTCCCTCACGGTACTTGTTCACTATCGATCACTAAAAGTATTTAGCCTTATCCAGTAGTATGGACTAATTCCCCCAGGACAGTCTTATCCCGGGCTACTCAGGTAATGACACAGAAGTTTGGCTGTTTTCGCTTACAGGACTTTCACCTTCTTTGGTTGGCCGTTCCAGGGCCATTCTGCTAACACCCAAATTTTTAACTTCTTATAAATTTTTAATACCGATTTCAAAAAAATCGATATTAAAAATTCAAGTGTATCATCCCTATTACACCGCTGCACAGCAGCGGAAATCCTAAATCCTAATCTCTAAATCCTAAACAAATCCCAAATTTTTAATTTTGGATTTTGATATTGTTTAGAGTTTAGAAATTCGATATTAGAGATTCCCGATGCTATGCATCGGTTTAGGCTATGCCGCTTTCGCTCGCCGCTACTTACGGTATCTATTCTATTTCTTTTCCTCTGGTTACTAAGATGTTTCACTTCACCAGGTATACTTCTCGCTTGCGCGAGATAATCATGGTTCACATGATTGGGTTTCCCCATTCGGTTATCTCCGGATCAATGGTTGCTAGTCGCCTCCCCGAAGCTTATCGCAGACACGCCACGACCTTCATCGCCTTTTAGTGTCAAGGCATCCTCCGTACGCCCTTATGAGTAATATCCACACAATTTCCTATTTTGACCTCCCGCTGGAGGTCGATTGTGTAGTTTTTCTTTATCTTACTGATGATTATATGCAATTTCTTACTTGTCCCGTTAGAAGTAGGTCGTTCTTAAACGACCGGTAGTTCTAATGGGATTATTTACCCGCTATCTATTTACTATTGTTAAAATACTTTCCTCGGTAACCAGTGTCTAAATCCTTAAAGATTCAATCATCGGTTACAGAAAATACCCACGCCCCATCTGGGGTCAAGCTACATACTATATACTTTATTAATTTTTGCAAATCCGCCTTCGGCTTTTTACCTGCTACTATCTGAATTATCGCCCAGATGAAGCGGGGTTCTATTGTTAGCAGCCACTCATTACATTCGTGGGCTAACAATGAAAAAACCGCTCTCAAGCGGCATTAGTGAATACGCACAAAAAATGGACGTTATCAGCCGCTTTTAGTAAGTAATTGTAAGAATATATTCATCAGTTTTGTGCTTATAAGTATATCAGATGGGCTATCCACAAGTCAACCCCTCACTTGAGGAGGATAGGTTCTGTCAGGCAAGGCTTCGGAACAGGACATAAGTAGTATTTCGATATATAAATTGCGGTTTGTTTATTTTGAGAACAGTTGCCTTGCTGATCCTCTTCAAGTGCAGGGGTCAATACCGTACCATAGGATAAGCGCTCACCCGGGAAAAGACCTCGAAAACTACCCCTTCCTTTCAATTTCCCTGTCTCTTTTCTGAAGGTAAAAGACGATACTATATAATACCGCGATCAAGACATGAAGCGCCAAGTGTTTTAAGAATTTATGCTCTGATAATTTCTTATGAATCGCCGGCAGATTGTGAGATCCGCGAGCTATACGAGATTCGGTTGTTTTAGATTTATCCTCCATACTTTAATACATGATACCACATTTAGAAAAACTATTTATGCCCTTGACAAAAACCTGAGTGTTGGTTATCATATAAAAACTTGGGCCAATCAGACAGGAGTCGTGATGGATCAGGTCTTACTGGTACTGGATGTGATCTTTAATATTGTAGGCTACTTTCTTGGAGCGCTCGGTTTGATATTCGGGGTTGTTACATCATGCCAGAGCGCATTCGTCAAAGAAGATAAGTTGGCCGATTTAGCGGAGTACACTTTTCTGATTCTTGCTGGATATGTTTTAATCCACTTACTGTAGTCGATCTTCGGATCGACTTTTTAATTTACCGCTATGGTCTAACCGGTCAATACAGCCGGTTCCTTCTCCGTTATCGCCACAGTATGTTCAAAATGGGCGGCTAAACCGCCGTCTTTAGTTGTAAAAACAAATCCGTCATCGCCGTCTTTAATTTTCCAACTGCCCGTAACAACCATGGGTTCGATAGCAATGACCATGCCGGGAACAAGCTTTTCGCCCGCTCCCTCTTTTCCATAATTAGGCACCTGCGGAGATTCGTGAAGCTCCTTGCCTATGCCGTGACCTACAAGATCACGGACAACGCCAAATCCCGCTTTCTCAACAAACTTCTGTATTGCCGCCCCTATATCCCCCAACCTGTTACCGACAACAGCCTTAGCTATTCCTATCTCCAAAGATTTTTTAGTTACGGAAATTAATTTTTTCTCAAGAGAGTACTTTCGGTTAAAAACCCTTGAGAGCTTACCGCCCTTCGTAACTAAAACCGTAACCGCAGAATCGGTATGAAATCCTTTATAGAGAACCCCGAAGTCCAACTTGCATAGATCGCCTTCTTTAAGCTTTCTTTCGGAAGGTACGCCGTGAACGATTTCATCATTTACGGACACGCAAAGAACGGCAGGAAAATCACCGTACCCCAAAAACGACGGCTTAGCTCCGTATTTTAAAATAAGCTCGTTGGCGAGCTTATTTAAACTTCCGGTAGTAACCCCCGGCACAGTCTTCTTCTTTAATTCTTCGAGGATGGATTTCAGTATCCTACCGCCTTCTCTCATGGCCTCTATCTCTTTTTTCGTTTTAAGATTAATCATTCAAAGTATATTTGGACAATTCCTTCCAAACGTCATCGGCAACGCCCTGAATACTATTCTCTCCCGGAATATTTATCGACTCGATGCCTCTTTTTTCGACATATTCAATGGCAGGAACTGTTCTTTGCTCAAATTCACCAAGACGAACCTTAATAACGTCCGGGTTATCCAAGGTTCTTCTTATGACCTTGCCTCCGTCTTCGGGACAAATGGACGGATTGGTCTTGGCAACTTCCGGATCGATAGGATGGCTGTTTTTCTGACAAAAAAGTCTTAGACTGTTTCTCTTCATCGATTCGCCTCCCGATACATGAAGCTTGAAAAGCACTATAGCATCTTTACCGCCGAAGGATTCAAGCTTAGGAATCTCCTGTTCAGCTTCGGGAAGAGTTCTCGGAGATCCGCTGAATATTATTCCTTTGACTCCGGAGTCAACAAGCTTTTGAACCGCTTCATTTACGACTCCGGCTACCCAATGCGGAGTTAACAGGATGCCATTATCCCACATATTCTTTTCTTTGATCATATCTTCGTAATCAGGATCTTCCGGCTTAGTATTCCTGAACTTTTCTTCAAGCGCCTGAGTGCTTTTGAAAATAGTATATCCGATCTTCGGAGCAAGAATGGCAGCCTGGGTATCTTTCCCGGATCCGATCGGCCCCATAAAAATAATAAATTTCTTTCGTAAATTCATCCAGTTAGAAGTAGCCCCGCCGAGGTCCTTTCGCGGAGTGGTCTCCTGGCCGTGCTTTAGCCGGCCGAGGAACTCCGTCGGACTCGCGACTTCGTCGCGAGCGAGACTTCTAACGGGATCAATAAATTCATATTATCAGATCATCCATAAAAAGCCAGATACTAACCGAAAATAAAAGCCCCCAAATTATAGGAGCTTTACGATAGCAGGAGAGGAGGGAAGGAAGTGCTTACCTTCTTGTTTATACAGCTCAAGAGACCATGCCTGAATTTGACCAGTAATAAAGCGTTCTAATTCTTCAGGATTTTCAGCCCGAAAAGATGCGGACATCATCTGGCTGTGAGCTTGCAGGTTGTCCAGCGGTCCAGAGATTGAAGTAAAAATTACATAGATAAAGAACATGATCCCGCCCCTCGCCTCGATAACCCACGCTCGGATATTACTACAAACTATATTTGGGGTAAAGTACATAGGATTTTTGATCATCTCTTTTTGCCTAAAATAAAATGCCCTACGAAATGGGCACTTTAAATATACGGCCAAAAAGCACTAGTACTCGTACATAGAGAGCTGGGCATCCACCTGCTTCATGGTTTCCAAAGCCACTGAAACAACGATTAATATCGAGGTGCCTCCAACCTGAAGAGCCGTAATACCGGTGAAGCCCTGAACAATATTCGGTAATACCGCTATCACTCCCAAAAATATAGCTCCGACCAAGGTAACTCGATTCAATAAGTGATTAAGAAATTGAGCCGTCATCGGTCCGGGCCTGATACCGGGGATATATCCGCCTTGTTTCTGAATGTTTTCTGAAATAGATTTAGGATCAAAGGTAATCGCGGTGTAGAAATACGTAAATAGGACGACTAAGAGGAAGTAAAACATGGAATACCAGACTTGGGATTGCAAAAAACCGTTAACTATCTGAGAAATTCTTGAAATTACGGCGATATTTGTTCCGGCCAAAAAATTAGCAATCATGCCCGGAAAAAGCAGAATGGATAAGGCGAATATGATCGGGATAACGCCGGCATTATTGACCCTCATCGGTAAATAAGTAGATACCCCGCCATAAACCTTGAATCCCCTGACTCTTCGAGCATAGTTAACCGGAATGTTCCTTTGGGCCTCGGATATATAAACTACACCGACAACAACTATAAGGGCGACTATGATAAAGCCGGCGTAAGAGAACAGATCTTGGCCCGATGTGTAAGAAAAGAGAGCCTGTTGAACGCTTCCCGGGAAACCAGCCACTATGCCGGCTAAAATCAAAAGGGATGTTCCATTTCCAAGATTTTTTTCGGTGATCAATTCACCAAGCCACATAAAGAATATGCTACCAGCAGTAATCACGAGCAGTGTTGAAGCCCATTCTACCATGCTTAAGCTGTCGATAACTCCTTGCCGGGATAAAAGAACCAGAAAACCATATCCCTGAAGAATAGCCAAAGGAACGGTCAACACCCTTGAATACTGATTAAATCTCGCCCGACCGGCTTCTCCTTCGTATTTATACATCTGCTCCATGGCCGGGAATATCATCGTTAAGAGCTGCATGATAATTGAGCTGGTGATATAGGGACCCAAACCGAGCATGCCTATCGAAAGGGCGGAAAATGACCCTCCTGTGAAGGCGCTGATCAGGCCGAAAAATTGATTCTGGCTCAAAAAATCCTGAAGCCTCGAAGCATCTATCGCCGGAATAGGAATATTCGAGATAATCCTGAAAACAACCAAAAGTCCGAAGATAAATAAAACCTTATTTCTTAATTCCGGTCTTTTAAAAATTTGAAGAATACGCTGCATTCGAGTTTATAAAGTTTGTAAAGTTATAATGTTTATAAAGTTTTAGTGAATCTGAGCCTTACTTATTAACTTTATTAACTTTAAGAACTTGATGAACTTTTAACTATTTGATTGTCCCTCCGGCTTTCAGAACTTTGTTTTTGGCTGATTTGGAGAACTGAAAACCTTCGAACTGCATTTTTTTCTTAAGCTCTCCCCCGCCAAGTATCTTTACCCCGTTTGCAATCTTATCGATCAATCCTTTTTCTTTAAGCAGACCGGGCGTAACGACATCTACGTCAAATTGATTGAAAAATCCTAAATTTAAAACTCCGGGCTTTGTATGCCTGAGCTGAAAATACCGGTGCTTTGGATGGGGATTGGAACCTCCGGGCTTTTTTGAGGCTCCTCTTTGCTTGGGAAACAGCTGCCAAAGCCTGCTATCGCCGCCCCTGAAACCTGGCTTGACTCCTGCGCCGGCCCGGGATTTTTGACCTTTCATACCTTTGCCGGAGTATGTCCCGCGTTTACCGCCACGGCCGACTCTTTTTCGGTTTTTTCGAAGCGTTTTAGATTTTAATTGTGATAAATCCATAGTCGTTTAACTAAAGTTAAAATTTAAAAATCAAAATGCAAAATTCCTGTAACTCATTAAAATCTTTGATTTTAATGAGCATCCTAAACTTTTAACTTTTCGCTTTTAATTTTTAATTTCTTTAAGGCTTCTATCGTAGCCATGGCAATATTGATCTTATTATTTGTTCTTTCGATGAGCTTTCCGGTCAATGCAGTTATGCCTAAAAGCTTAGCGACAACTCGAACGGGTCCGCCGGCTTTTACTCCACCGATCGTCGGCTTTAATAAAACTACGGCACTATTGTATTTGGCTTCAACTTGATAAGGAATGGTACCCTTAACAATCGGGATTGTTATAAGATTTTTCTTAGCCCTGTTGAAAGCTTTTTGGACTGACTGAGCGACGTCTCTTCCTTTATTAATACCTATGCCAACCCTTCCTTTGCCGTCTCCGATGACAATAGTCGCTCGAAAACTAAATCTCTTGCCGCCCTTAGTAACCCTTGTTACCCTGGCAATATCAATGACTTTCTGTTCAAACTCCGATTTAGCATCGCCGGAATGCCCTCCTCTGCGAGGTCCGCGTCCACCCCTGCCTCCTCTTCCGCCCATTCTGTTCCTATTGTCACCCCTGGGGACATTGCCTATATTATTTTGTTTAATTGGTTCCATCCCGTTAGAAGTAGTGCAAAGCACCCACTACCACCGTGCGGTGCGATACATTTCTTATTATTGTTTTACCGATATTCATGTTATTCAACCACGTTAGGGGTACTTCTAACGGGATTAATTAAATTTTAAGCCCTCCCGCTCTCAATCCTTCAACTAAAGCCTTTATCCGACCATGATATTTAGATCCTCCCCGGTCAAGCACGGCTTCTTTGATTCCCATTTCTTTGGCTTTTTCAGATAACGCCTTAGCAATCGAGGAGGCCTTCTCGGTCTTAGTACCCTTTGCTTTATTGCTTTTTGAAACTGAACCCTTGATACTCAAGATTGTCTTACCGGTCTGATCATCAATAAATTGAACTAAAAGATTTCTGTTACTCTTAAAAACAGATATCCGGGGACGCGCCTTGGTGCCGGCTACCTTGGCTCTTACTCTCTTATGGCGCCTCATTCTATTTAATTTTTTATTTTCCGGTTTCAATTTATTTTTAATTGATGTCCCTAATCGAACTCTTTATTATCCGGCAGCTACCGCTTTCTTGCCGGCCTTTTTCTTTATAACCTCCCCCTGATATCTGATTCCGCTGCCCTTGTAAGGTTCCGGCTCTCTCTTGGACCTTATCCCGGCGGCCACGTGGCCTATAAGCTCATTATCGATGCCGGATATCTTTATAACGCTCTTTTCAACTTTAAAAGTAACCCCCTCCGGCGCTTTAACCATGATTGGATGTGAATACCCAAGGTTTAGTTCCAGATCATTGCCCTTTACATTAGCCTTGTAACCGATGCCTTCGAATTCAAGAACTTTTTCAAAACCGTCGGTAACTCCCTTGATCATGTTCTGAATAAGGGCTCTAAACAATCCCCAGGAAGCATTGTCAATTACGGCCTGACCGCTCACCGGTTTAATCATAACTGATCCGTTAGAAACGCTTGCAGATACCGAACCGGAAATCTTCTTCTTTAATTCACCCTTGGGGCCCTTAACCGAAATCAGACCATCGTTAATCTGGACATCTACTCCTTTTGGTACTGGTATTGGTTTTTTGCCGATTTTCGACATAAGCTTCGCTAAATTAAAAACGTAAAACTAAAAATTTAAAACTCTGGAAATCCAAAATTTTCCTTGGAGAAATTTTGGATAACATTAATTTTGCACTTTTCGCTTTGCATTTTGAATTTTTATTACCACACCTCAAACAGCATTTCTCCTCCTATTTTATTCTTCATGGCTTCCTTGGAACTCATCATACCTTTAGGAGTCGAGATAACCGCTATTCCATATCCTGATCTTACCGGTTTTATCTCACTTGATTTAACATATAAATGGCGGGATGGACGGCTTATCACCTTGAATCCGCTTATAGCACCTTGGCCATCTTCGTATTTTAAAGTGATTTCTATATATTCATGTTCGGCCTTAACGGCTTTTTCCTTTTTTCTTTCTACTCCGCTTATGAATCCGTTTTCCTGCAAAATCGAGGCAATCTTGAACTTAGGTCCGGAAAAAGGAACCGAAACCTGCTCATGCTTAACCGCTTGAGCGTTCTTAATTCTTACTAACATGTCTCCTATTGGATATGACATAGCTTTACTAAATTAAAAGTTAAAAATGAAAAGTTTAAAATTCTGGTTATTAACTTCTCCGAACCATTCGGAAAAGTTAATCTCATTAATTTTGATTTTTGATTTTTGCATTTTGATTTACCAAGATGACTTCTTAACTCCGGGTAAAAGGCCTTGGCTGGCTAATTCTCTAAAATGTATCCGGCACAAACCGAATTTCCTCATGTATCCGCCTTTTCTCCCGCATAGAAAACATCTCCGAACTATCCGTGTTGAAAATTTAGGTTTCTTATCTGATCTTGCAATTGTTGATTTCTTTGCCATGTTTGTCTATGAAGCGTAGCTGAATAGCTACAAACATGAGCACCTCGCCGAAGTTCCAAGGGAACGAAGGCGGGTAGCCCATTTATTTATCTTTTTTTATCGGAAATCCCATTAATTTTAACAATTCAATGCCCCTCTCCCTATTCTTTGCCGTAGTAACAACCGTTACCTCTAATCCAAATATATCTTTCAAGCTTTCGTAGGTGATCTCCGGGAATATGCTGTGTTCTTTGATGCCTAAGTTTAAATTGCCCGAGCTGTCAAAATTTTTCGAATCAATCCCTCTGAAATCTTTGGATCGAGGAAGAGCGACATGGATCAATCGATCTATGAAATCATACATCCTCTTACCGCGCAAGGTAACCACCAGTCCTATCCTCATCCCCTGCCTAGTCTTAAAACCTGATATAGACTGCTTAGCTGTCCTGAAAACCGCTTTCTGGCCGGAAAGAAGAGCTAAATCTTTCTGAGCTTTCTCTAAAAACTTTTCATCCTTCGCAACCTTGCCTATACCTACATTTATGACCACCTTTTCAACCCGCGGGACGGCCATCACGTTTTCTATATCAAAAGCCTTCTGCATTGCAGGTACTATTTTCTTTCTGTATTGTTCTAATAAACTTGACATATATTAACGGATTGTTATGCTATCACTAAATTTGCTTTTTGAAAAGGGATTATCCATATGGAACAGTTTCTTACTCGCGGAAGATTCTTTATCGTTAGCTGGCTTGGACTTACATTTTTGGTCACTTATTTACTCCCTCAAGCATCACTTGCCGTACTTCTGCTCGTTTCCGGAATACCAGCTTGGTTACTGTCTGGCTGGCTATCCAAGCCCCGTACCGCCAAATAAGGCGGTTTTTTATTGGGGCTCCATCCCCCACCAATTTCGTCCGCCAATCGTATCGCAAGTCGCTCCGTCCCGCCCTATCTGGATCCAAATTAACTTTTGGCACACTATCATCTTACAAATCGCCTTCGGCTTTTCTTCCTGTTAATACCCTTCTTTGTGCCCAGATAGAGCGGGGTTCCGCTTCGTCAAACCTCCGCTTCACATTTCTTGCAAATTCTGGTCTTGTTTACACCTTCCACTTTGTAACCGACTCTCGTCGGCTTACCGCATGACTTACATATCAAAGCAACGCTAGATACGCTGATGGCCCTTTCTTTATTCACAATCTGTCCTTTCTGGCCTTGCTTGCGCGGTCGAAGATGTCTCTTTACCAAGTTTAATCCTTCGACAACCAAGGTGCCGCTCTCAGGAGAAACTAAAACAACCTTCCCCTTTTTCCCGCGGTCTTTACCGCCCAGCATTATTACATTGTCACCGCGTTTTAATTTCATTAAAACAGTTAAAAGTTCGTCAAGTTCTTAAAGTTTTTAAAGTACTTTATGAACTTTACAAACCTTATAAACTTTAAACTCATACTACTTCTTCCGCTAATGATGCTATCGTAGCAAATCCCCTCTCTTTTATCTCTCTGGGTATGGGTCCGAATATTCTACCGCCCTTGGGCTCTTTGCCGTCTAATATGACCACCGCATTATCATCAAAACGGATATAAGTTCCGTCTTTTCTCCTGAAAGCCTTTCTCTGTCTTACTACAACCGCTCTTAGGACATCCTTCTTCTTAACCGCCTTTCTCGGCTCAGCCACTTTAACTGAAACGACTACAATGTCGCCAAGTTCGGCATACCTTCTCTTTGATCCTCCAAGCACCTTAAAGACCCCCACTTTCTTGGCTCCTGTATTATCTGCGACATTTACTATTGAACGTAATTGCAGCAATTCAACTTACAACTGACAACTTACAACTTACAACAATTCTAATTCTATATTCTTTGTCGTTAGTAGTTGGTCGTTAGTCGTTGGTTAATATTATTCCGCCTTGCTGATTATCACCCATCTCTTATCCTTGGACATCGGCTTGGTCTCGCTCATAAAAACCTGATCGCCGGTATGATAAGTATTCTCGGGGTTATGAGCTTTGAATCTCCTTGAAACTTTAAAATACTTCTTGTACTTGGGGTGTTTTTTCAAACGCAAGACTTCCACAACGGCTGTCTTCTGCATCTTATCTGATACGACCGTCCCCTTAAGCACTCTCGGTTTTGAATTAGTATTTTGATCCATTTAGATTTTTGATTAAGATTTTAATTGCTTAAAAGCAGTTAAAATTCTGGCTATATCTTTTTTTGTCTTATTTACAACGCTGAAATCCTTAAGTTTTTTGTCGGCCAATTCGAACCTGAACTTCAAAAGCTTAGCTCTTAATTCATTCAACAACTTTGATAACTCTTCGCCTGTTTTTTGTTTTAATTCATCTGCTTTCATTATATGCTTAAAGCTCAATGACTAATGTGACTAAGGCTATAACCGATCTGGCTTTAGTCTTTAGACTTTTAGCCGTGGCTATCGTTTCACGATTCTTGTTTTTAGGGGCAATTTATGGGAACCCAACCGCAAAGCCTCTTTAGCGTCGGCCTCAGAAACGCCGTCGATCTCGAATATTATCTTACCAGCCTCAACCGGTACAATAAAGTGCGAAAGGCCTCCCTTGCCTCCACCCATACCCACCTCGGCGCTCTTAGCGGTCCTGGGCTTATCCGGAAATACTCTGGTCCATATTTTACCGCCCCTTTGAACAAATCGAGCCATAACCTTTCTGGCGGATTCTAACTGATTGGCCTTAACCCAAGATGATTCCCCCGCTTTAAGACCAAACGTACCGAAGCTTAACTCAACGCCTCTTGTGGCGCGCGCTTTCAACTTGCCTCGATGCACCTTCGGATGTTGTATTCTGGCTGGCTGTAGCATGGCTTCGCTAAATTAAAAGTTAAAAGTTAAAAATGAAAAATTCAGGAAATTCAAAATTTTCCTTGGGGAAATTTTGAATAACATTAATTTTGATTTTTGATCTTTGCATTTTGATATTACTTATCAAAGACTTCACCTTTATATATCCAAACCTTAACGCCTACCGTGCCATATGTAGTATGGGCGGTAGCTTTAGCAAAATCGATATTAGCCCTAAGCGTCTGCAGCGGTAAATTCCCCTCTTCAAGATGCTCCGATCTTGCTATTTCTGAACCGTCAAGACGGCCGCCCATCTGAAGCTTGGCTCCCTTGGCTTGCTTATTAGACAATATCTTCGCAAGGGTCTGCTTAAGAATTCGCCGATAGGGAATCCTCTTCTCCACCTGGTCAACCATAGATTCGGCCATTATCTGAGCTGATAACTCTGGGCTTTTTATCTCTTGAATCTCTATCCTTACCGAAACTTTATCTTTAAGAAGTCGCTGAACGGCTTTTTTAATATCTTCCACTCCTCCACCGCCTCGTCCTATCAAAAGACCGGGCCTGGCAGTATGAATAATTATACTTAAGGCATCACTGCCCCTTTCAATCTCTATCTTATCAATACTCATGTTCCTGAGCTTTGATTCTAAAAAGGTTCGGACTTTCAAATCGTCTTTAAGATAAGGGACGTATTTTCGCCCACCAAACCATCGGGACAGCCAGTCCTTATTAATGCCGAGTCGTAATGATGTTGGTGATATTTTTTGTCCCATAATCGCTTCGCTAAATTTAAAATTTAAAAATCATAGTTAAAAATTATTGAAATTCAAAACTTTGTTAACAAAGTTTTGAGTAACCTGAATTTTACATTTTGACATTTGCATTTTGATATTCTTTACACCGACTTTCTCTGAAATAATTTTCTACCCATATTAAATACTCCCTTCTTCGATCCTATTTCCCTTTTAATTTCGTGCTTTTTCTCTTCAGCGTGATGAGCCTCAGTACTCAATTCTTCTTTATGCTTAGCGTCCTGCTCCTTAGTTTTACTGCGCTTGAGACCGGGAACCCTCTCATCCAAAACTATCGTAACATGGCTTGTCTTTTTCTGGATCGGCTCAGCTCTTCCGAAGCCCTTGGCTCTGAATCGTTTCAACTTTATACCTTCATTAACAAAGAATTTCTTAACGTAAAGATTATCTCTTACCATCCCGAAACTGTTCTCGGCATTAGCAATAGCGGAGTTAAGAAGTTTTCTAAGATTATCGGCCGGTTTCCTAATGAATACCTCGAGCTGATTCAGGGCGTCAACGGCACTCTTTCCTTTGACCAAATTAACCACCGCCCTGACTTTTCTGGGCGCTATCCTTAATCTGTTTAATTTTGCGGTGACTTCGGTCATAAATAAACTATCACTTAATCAAGGAACAATGAACATACAGCCCCCCTAATCAATTGTTTTTATGTTCAAATGTTTCCTGTTTGTATGTTTTACTTTTTCGGCGCCGCTGCCTCCGCCGCCGGCGCCGCTTTAGCCGCCTGGGCCGTTTCTATCTCTTTTTGCTTCTGGGCGGCCTCAAGCTCTCTTTGCATTCTTCCTCCATGCCTTAAGAATTTACGGGTATGGGAAAACTCTCCAAGCTTATGTCCGACCATATCTTCGGTGATTAATACCGGGATATGAAATCTCCCGTTGTGCACGCCGAACGTATAGCCTATCATTTCAGGAACGATTGTACAGGCTCTGGACCAGGTCTTAATAACCGTTTTATCTCCGGCTCTAAGCTTGCTTATCTTCTTAAGCAATTTCTCATCAACGTATGGCCCTTTTTTGAGTGATCGTGACAACTCGGTTTATAAAGTTTGTAAAGTTATAAAGTTTATAAAGTTTTGTAAATCTGAACTTTTACCTCTCACTTTATGAACGTTATGAACTTGATGAACTTTTAACTATTTAATCCGTCTTCGTATAATGAACTTATTCGACTTATTCTTCCTGTTTCTGGTTTTTACTCCACCCGTTATTCTGCCCTGAGCGGTCTTCGGTCTTCTAGTTCCCCTACCCTGTCTTCCTTCACCGCCTCCATAAGGATGATCTACCGGATTCATCGCCGTACCCCTAACCTTCGGTCTTATACCGAGCCAGCGCGACCTCCCGGCTTTTCCTGAAACAACGGAACTGTGCTCCATATTTGAAACATTGCCTATCGATGCGTAGCATTCCTCCGAAATCATTCTTGTTTCTGAAGAAGGCATGACCAATTGAACATATCCTCCTTCGCTTGCCAAAACCGTAGCGCCGTTCCCGGCCGATCTCACCATTTTCCCGCCGCTACCAGGAAATGGTTCTATATTATGAACTATAGAGCCTTGGGGAATATTTTTGAGCTTCATCCTATTCCCGGGCTTAAGCGGTGCTTTTTCAGATGTAATGATTTTATCTCCCGGTTTAAGATCCTGGGGTGCAATGATGTATCTCTTTTCGCCATCGGCGAAGTGAAGACGGGCAATTCGGGCATTTCTGTTTGGATCATATTCTAAGGAAAAAACGGTAGCCGGAATATTAAATTTATCCTGCTTGAAATCAACGAGACGATATTGTTTCTTGGCTCCTCCGCCACGATGACCGGCGGTAATTCTTCCCTGGTTATTCCTTCCCCCGGTTCTTTTAAGATGCTCCTTCAAAAACCTTAAAGGCTCAGTCTTGGTTAATTGAGAAAAGTCCGGTCCTATCATGTGTCGCCTTGAAGGCGTTGTCGGCTTGTAATACTTCATCGCTTCGCTGAATTAAAAATTAAAAGTTAAAAATGAAAAATTCAGGAAATTCAAAATTTTCTTTGGGGAAATTTTGAATAACATTAATTTTGATTTTTGATATTTGCATTTTGATCTTTTAGGCCTTTGCCTGTTCTATTGTATAACCCTTTTTTAAAACTACGATTGCTTTCTTAAATCCTGATCTGAATCCCGGATGCCTGCCCAAATCTTTTCGTTTCTGGGGCATATTTAAAATCTTAACGTCCTTCACCTTAACATTGAATAATTTTTCAACCTTTTCTCTGATCTGGGTTTTATTCGCATCAGGAAAAACTTTGAAAATATACTGATTATACGGAGCAATCAATGCCGATTTCTCGCTTATATAAATACTCTTGATAACACGGTAAGCATCGGAGTTGTCGGCTGAAATATGATCCGATAAGCTTCCCCCGGATGCAGATTCTTCCTGATTTTTTAATTCAGTTTCCTCGGATTGATCCTTTTTGGGTTTTTTGCTGAATAAGGCGGACATTTGTCTATGGCTTCAGGTCTAAGGCTTAAAGCAATGGGGCTTTAGTCTTTAGACTTTTAGCTATTAGCTATTTACTAAAGTATGTCAATGAATCTTTCGTCATTAAAAGATATCTGCTGCCAAGAACGGCGGCTGCATTCAAATTCCTTGCCTCATAAACATCGGTTCGGGGAATATTCCTTGAGGCTATCTTAATATCATTTTTGCTGTCGCTTGGAACAACTATCATCATGGATTGGTTCTTTTTTTCGACAAACAAATTTAAAACTGCCCTGGTAACCGCCGCCATTTCTCTTGTCTTCCTGTTCTCAAGCTTAATATCATCCAAAACTATAATCTGGCCGTCTCGAGCTTTAGCTGACAACGCAGTAAACAAAGCTTTTTTGGCCATTTTCTTATTTATTTTTTTCTTAAAAATCCTCTCTTTAGTCGGACCGCCGGTAACTCCTCCGCCCTTCCAGATCGGAGATCGTATAGAACCGTGACGGGCCCTACCGGTTCCTTTCTGTCTCCAGGGCTTCTTTCCACCGCCACGCACCTCTCCCCTTCCTTTGGTATGGGCGATCGTCTGTCTTTGGTTGGCTATCTGAGAAGTTACAACCTGATGCAGTAAATCTTTATTCATCTCCAAATTAAAAACCTGATCTACGAGATCAATCTGTCCGACTTTCTCTGCTTTTTGATTATACAGCGGCAATTTCATCGCTTCGCTAAATTAAAAATTAAAAGTTAAAAATGAAAAATTCAGGAAATTCAAAATTTTCCTTGGGAAAATTTTGAATTTCATTAATTTTGATTTTTGATCTTTGCATTTTGATCTTATTGTGTTTGGACCATAACTACTCCCCCATTATTACCGGGAACCGCTCCCTTTACCGCTAAAAGTCCTTTTTCCTCATCTATCGCCACAACTCGAAGACCTCTGACGGTAAATTTATCATTTCCCATCCTACCGGGCATCCTCATACCTTTTAAAGTATGCTGAGGAAATCTTTGTCCGATTGAACCGGCATGACGCATTACAGAATGATGGCCGTGACTGGCAGGCATACCGGAGAATCCATGTCTTTTTACCACGCCCTGAAAACCTTTTCCTTTAGTCATCCCCGTAACCTTCACCAAATCGCCGACGGCGAAGAGAGAAACATTGAGCTTATCTCCGCGCTTTAGCTCTCCGGGAGTAGTTCTGAATTCTTTTAAGACTTTGAAAGTTCCCAAGTCCTTGGTATGTCCTTTCTGAGCCTTGGTCACGTTTTTTTCCTTTCTTTTTCCGAATCCAACCTGAACACCTTCGTATTTATCTTTTTCCTTCGTTCTAATCTGAACCACAGTATTCGTTTCCGCCTCAATAACCGTCACCGGAGTGACGTCACCTTTATCATCATATATCTGGGACATGCCCATTTTTTTACCTAATATGAACTTCATAGCTAAAACTTATAATCCTCTTTCTAAAATACTATTGTAAATCTTTAATAACTCTTCTTTATCATCCGATCTTTCTATTAATTCATGAACTACTTGAATAGTCCTGCTTGGAACCATAAAAACTCCTCTTCCAAAACTCCGTATAGCGCTCCTTTCTTCATCATTAACGGCTAAATCCGACAGCCTTTTAGTCAGCTTGTCTCTTTCGGACTTTGTTTTATCTACTAGTTCTCTTTCCATTTTCCACAAAAAACACCGGACTAGCCGGTGCAACCTAAGCTAATCTTAACAACTTATCTATTAAATGGTTCTATATTGATTTAAAACCAATCTTGATTATTTAAGGCATCATACCAATAATGAATTTTTAGTAAACCACTGGGCGCGGGAGGATTCCTCCTCCGGCCTTTCGTGGATAAATTCTACTATCGATTACTACCTTATTCTCTCGTCCCGTTCTTTGAGGCGAGAAGTAAGGGAATAATTTTAAAGTCTTTCTTTCAATTTTCCCAGCTTGTACTCAATGGTGTCCAAGGCGTCACGTTGTTCCAAGAATCTGTCCTGCAAATCGGTTCCCAGAACTTCCTCAGCCTTTAAATCGTTTAAGATCCTACTAATGCTATCCAAGGTCTCTGTCATTTGGCCTATAACTTTTTCCGTATCAGTTTGTCCTTCAATTTTTGGTTCTTGGGGTTCTGAGGTTTTATCCGGAATATCTTCCCCTAAATTTCTCACTCTCAATTCTTCTTCATGCTGTTCAACTGATTCTTCGGGAGTATTTGGTTTTTTAAATTCTTTTGACATATCATTACTTATTGATTTTATACTCATGCCGCCCCAGCACCAATCTTTTCTTTACTTGTTTTCTTTCAGTTTTTCTGTGTCGCCAAACAATTCATGTCTTGACGTTTTGTGAGGACCTCCGCATGTATCACACACAGGATTTGTTTTCATTTCTTCTCTTAATTCTTCCTCGGTCTCTGTTTCGGTGGGGTGCTTTTGTTTTGGTTCTTGGAGTTCCATGTTATTTATCCACGAATCCCGGCCCCATCTGGAGCGACACTCGTAATATTACTTGGTTTATTTTGCAAAACGCCTTCGGCTCTATCTGGTCTTTACTGTCATTCTTGCCCAGATGGAGCGGGATAAATTCCGGCAACCAATCGTCCTTCGCTACTGCTCGGACTCTTGGGCCGTCATTTACATCTTTACCTCTATATCAACTCCGGCCGGTAAGTTTAAATTCATTAAAGAATCGATTATTTTGGGTGTCGGCGCAGGAACATCAATTATTCTCTTATGGGTTCGCATTTCAAACTGCTCTCGTGAATTCTTATCAATGAAGGACGAGCGATTTACGGTGTATTTATTTATTTCCGTAGGCAAGGGAACTGGTCCGGTCGGCTTACCGCCGTTTCTCTCTATCGTCTCGACAATCTGCTGAGCTGACTTATCGATAATTTTATTATCATAAGCCCGCAGTTTGATGCGTATTCTTTGACTAACCTCTTTTTCTTTTTCTTTTTTCGCCATACCCAGTATATCAACTTCCAATTGCCCTTAGGTTTCTTTTGGAAACCAAGTAATTGAAAACTAAATTAGTTAACATTTTATATACGTTATATTGCTTGCTATCGGCTGGAAACCATTTGGAAGTTGTATGACTGGGCATATTCCTAAAGAACTACTCGAGCCCCGCTATAGCGGGGCTCGGTTTATTTATACGTGAATCTTCGTTACAACTCCTGCTCCTACTGTTTTACCGCCTTCTCGAATGGCAAATCTCTGTTTCTCTTCCATGGCAATGGGGGCGATAAGTTTAACTTTCAAATTAGCCGTATCTCCGGGCATGACCATCTCAGTTCCCTCGGGAAGGATAACCTCTCCGGTAACATCCGTGGTTCTGAAATAAAACTGAGGTTTGTATCCCTTAAAGAATGGGGTGTGCCGTCCTCCCTCTTCCTTAGTCAATACATATATTTCCGCATCAAATTCAGTATGAGGAGTGATGGTTCCCGGCTTTGCCAATACCTGGCCTCTTTCGATTTCTTCTTTCTTCGTACCTCGCAAAAGTATACCGGCATTATCGCCAGCCATACCTTCGTCTAACTGCTTATTGAACATTTCGATACCGGTAACAACGGTTTTAGCGGTCGGCTTCAAACCTACAATCTCGATTTCTTCGTTAAGTTTAACCATGCCTCGCTCAATTCTGCCGGTAACAACGGTTCCTCGGCCTTCGATAGAGAAAATGTCCTCTACCGGCATCAGGAACGGCTTGTCGGTTTCTCGGACAGGATTAGGAACATACGAATCAAGGCTATCGATCAATTCCTTAACTTTTTTGACCCACTCATCGTCTTTTGTTTTGCCTTCGAGAGCTTTCAAGCCGGAACCTCTTATAATCGGGGTTTTGTCTCCGGGGAACTGGTATTTATTCAAGAGCTCTCTGATTTCGGTTTCGACTAAGTCGATCATCTCGGGATCATCAACCTGGTCAACCTTGTTCAAAAATACCAAAAGATAAGGCACGCCAACCTGTCGAGCAAGAAGAATGTGTTCTCGGGTCTGAGGCATTGGACCGTCAGAAGCAGCAACAACCAAGACAGCCGCATCCATCTGAGCAGCTCCGGTAATCATGTTTTTAATGTAGTCCTGGTGGCCCGGGGCATCAACATGGGCATAATGCCTCTTCGGAGTTTCATACTCTGAGTGGTGTAAAGCGATTGTAATACCTCGGGCTTTTTCTTCCGGAGCATTATCAATCTGATCGACTGCTTCGACGCGGGCTCCATAACCTTCGTCTTTGTAAAGATTAAGTGTATGCAAAATAGCCGCGGTAAGAGTAGTTTTACCGTGGTCAACATGACCGATAGTGCCGACATTCAAGTGCGGCTTAGATCTTTCAAATTTTCCTGCCATCTGTGTCCCTTACAACTTACAACTAATGACTTATCCTACTGTATGGCGGATCAGCCGTCGGTTGTTGGTTATTGGTTAAATAGTTAAAACAGCAATATTTATTGTAATCTAAGTATCAAAACTAGTCAATCCCCGCCGTTCCGGATAATCCCCTCTCTTCGGTTTCTATCTGATTTTTCAACGCTGATATCTCCCGGTTCAATTTCTCCAGCAATTCAGTCTCCTTAGCGTGAATTCCGTTGCCCAGATGATGCATCTGTTCATTCGTAGCACCATTAGATGTCGAGCTGTTAATTTTAATATCCCTTTCTTCCTTTTCGGAAACTAAGTCTCTATAGGTCTTATAATCTATAATAACCATCGAAGGATCGCCATTGTCCAAAACCAAAACAGAGGCGGATTTTTTTATTAGATTCTTAAGTTCGCTGATGTCCAACGAATGTCTAAAGTCTAAAGACTAAAGTCTAAAGCCAGAAATTTAAGCCTTAATCCTTGGTCTTTTTGCCTTAAGCTATCATTTCTTCCCCTCAACTATCAACTGGGCGATATTGTTCGGAACGGGCTCATAATGATCGAACTCCATATTAAACGTCCCCCGGCCCTCTGTCAACGACCTCAGGGCCGTAGCATATCCGAACATTTCAGATAGCGGAACACGCGATTCGATAACCTTAAGATTAAGGGGGCTTCGGTCATTAATGCTCAATATCTGTCCCCTTCTTGAAGCTAAATCTCCGGTTGATTCGCCCAAGCATTTTTCAGGAGTTATTATCTCAACTTTCATAATAGGTTCAAGTAAAATAGGCTTAGCTCTTTTGGCGGCCTCCTGCAGGGCGGTCGAGGCGGCAATCTTGAAGGCCACCTCTGAAGAATCGACTTCGTGGTATGAACCGTCATAAAGAGTCACCATCATATCAACCAAAGGAAAACCGGCAACAACTCCCTTATCCATAGCTTCACGAACTCCTTTTTCGGAAGGCGTGACAAACTCCTGAGGAATAGATCCTCCTTTTATGGCATTAACGAATTCGTAGCCCTGTCCCCTTTCCTTGGGTTCGACTCTCAACCAAACATGGCCATACTGACCGCGACCGCCGGACTGTCTGATGTATTTACCCTCCGCTTCGGCCGTGCCGGAAATTGTTTCTTTATAAGCAACCTGAGGACGTCCGACGTTCAATCCAACGCCGAATTCCCTTTTCATCCGATCAACGATTATTTCTAAATGAAGCTCTCCCATACCCGATATGATAGTTTCTGCAGTTTCTTCATCGCTTCTTATCCTGAAAGTAGGATCCTCATCGGAAAGTTTTCTGAGCGCAATACTCATTTTTTCCTGATCAGCCTTGGTCTTGGGTTCCGCCCTCAAAGATATGACGGGTTCAGGAACATCTATACCCTCTAAAACTACGGGAACAGAGGGATCGCAGAGAGTATCGCCTGTCTTAGTGGCTTTCAGACCAACCGTCGCCGCTATATTACCGGCGTATATCTCCTTTATTTCTTCTCTTTCATTGGCGTGCAATCTGACAATACGGCTTATGCGCTCCTGCTGGCCGGTTCGGGTATTTAAAACATAAGAGCCGGAAGCAAGCTTTCCGGAATAAACACGAAAGAAAGTAAGAGATCCGACGAAAGGATCGGTAGCCGTTTTGAAAGCTAATGCGGCAAACGGAGCATTGTCATCAGGCGAAATAGTCATATCCTTTCCGGTCTTCTGATCAACGGCATTGGTCGCTGAAATATCAACTGGGGAGGGCAAATAATACGCTACTGCATCTAAAACAAGCTGGACGCCCTTATTCTTTAGCGCTGATCCGCAAAGAACGGGGAAAATTTTATTTTCGATAGTCGCCCTACGAATAATTTTCCTCAATCTTTCGACAGAGATCTCCTTTCCATCGAGGTATTCAGCCATAGCTTCATCGTCCTGCTCGACAATCCTTTCAATAGCAGCAGCTCTTTCTTGCTTAGCCTTATCAGCTAAATCGGCCGGAATAGCACCTTTGACTATCTTCTCACCCTTATCGCCCTCAAATGTGTAATATTCCATTGTCAAGAGATCGACGATTCCCTTGAACTGATCCTCGTGACCGTCGGGAATCTGAAGCTTCACCGCATGAGGTGATAACCTTTCTAAAATTGATTGAAATGAACGGTCGAAAGATGCACCAAGACGATCAAGCTTATTGATAAAACAAACCCGGGGAACCTTATAATCATCCGCGTACCTCCAGTTAGTTTCAGATTGGGGTTCAACTCCGGCGACACCGTCAAAAACGACAACCGCACCGTCGAGGACCCGCAAAGAACGCTTAACTTCAATTGTAAAATCGATATGCCCGGGAGTATCTATAATGTTCAGCTTGACCTTCTCGTCTTCCCGCCCTTGGCGAGGCTCGCCTTCAGCGGCCTTGTTCTTGGCATCCGTTGGAGACCAATAGGCAGTCGTGGCAGCAGCAGTAATAGTAATTCCCCTCTCCCGCTCCTGTTCCATCCAATCCATTACCGTATCACCCTCGTGAACTTCTCCTATCTTATGCGAAATTCCTGTATAAAAAAGAATCCTCTCCGAGGTTGTGGTTTTGCCCGCATCAATATGGGCAATGACGCCGAAGTTTCTAATTTTATTTATTGGATAATCCGCCATAATTATAACTTGCTGACCGCTCTGCTGAGCTTCGCCCTAAAGCAGTGCGCTCTTGGTCAACTTCTTCGTTAAAAGCTCCGATCCTCCCTCGTCATACTATGGGTATGCCTCGTTTCGGTCCTCGCTTTTGCCTTGAATTTGGCCAAGCCAGCTACGTTCTAAAAAACTAATACTTTTTTAACAAATGATTCAGAATTTTTAAAAGTGGCTTCCTCCAATCCTTTTCAAGCTGTGTTCGAATAAGATTAACAGTTTTTTTATCCTCTGATGACAGTTTATATTTTTCCAACTTATAAATCTTCGCTGATATTTGGTAATCTCGTTTTTCTCCTAAAACATATCTTTTTTGATCTTTTAAACTAACCTTCATTTATTTAAATCTTTAATGACTCCTTACGCTTACTTAAAAAATTAATCTGTTTATGCCAAGTTCGAGGCAAAATCGAGTATTGATTCGAGGCGTAGTTAGCCTACGGCGAGAATCAAACGGAGATTTTAACGAAGGAATTGGCTAAACCCAAAGGGCATGTCGTCGGCCTAAAGATTCTTATCAGGCCAGACATGCAGATAATTTTTTACCAAGCAAAGTGAGCGAAAGCCTTGTTGGCTTCTGCCATTCTATGCACATCCATCTTCTTCTTGATTGCATTTCCGGTATTATTGAAGGCATTGATCAATTCCTCGGCGAGTTTTTCCTCCATCGGTTTGCCTTTCTGAGACTGAGCAGATTCTATGATCCAGCGCATCGCAAGAGCGACTCTTCTCTCGGGCCTTACTTCTACAGGAACCTGATAGTTGGCTCCGCCTATTCTTCGCGATCTTAATTCCATATTGGGCCCGGTATTTTCAAGAGCTTTATCGAAAACCTCTAAGGGCGGTTTTTGTGTCTTCTGCTCTATAATATCTAAAGCGCCGTAGACTATTTTAGTAGCTATCGCCTTTTTACCGGACTTCATGATTTTATTGATGAGCTTGGAAATCAAAACATTCGAATACTTTATATCCGGTTTTGCTATATTTCTTTTTTTAACTGGTCTGCGCATTCGCGGGTTAAAAGTCCATCAAGTTCTTAAAGTTAATAAAGTACTTTACAAACTTTATAACTTTACAAACTTTATAAACTATTTCTTAGGTCTCTTCGCTCCGTATTTGCTCCTCTGTTGTCCCGATTTTGTTCATCGGAACGATGACTACAAAATCGTGGATCCACGATTTGCCCTGCAAATCGGGACATTCTTACTTCGGACGCTTTGCACCATATTTCGATCTCTGTTGTTTACGGCCTTCAACTCCTGAAGCATCGAGCATGCCTCTCACTATATGATACCTGATTCCGGGCAAATCCTTTACCCTTCCTCCCCGGATTACAACCACCGAGTGTTCCTGCAGGTTATGCCCTATGCCAGGAATATATGCCGTAACCTCCATACCATTGGTCAACCGGACTCGGGCTATTTTTCTTAAGGCCGAGTTAGGCTTCTTCGGAGTGGTGGTCTTTACCTGAAGGCATACCCCCCTTTTAAACGAGGCTGGGTAGTAGATGGGTTTGTTTTGCAGGGTATTAAAGCCAAACGTCAAAGCCGGCGACTTGGTTTTCGCTCGCGTAATATTTCGAGGTTTTTTCAATAGTTGTCGAAAGGTTGGCAATGGCTTAAGGCTCAACGACTAATAGCTAAGGCCGAATAAAATAATCTTCTCTTCTGGCTTTAAGCTTTAGACATTGGCTTTTTGGTTCATCAATCAAAAAGACCGATCAGGTCCTTGAGATTATAGCAAAAGATATTATCCCATGTCAATCAAAAGCCTACTCCCGTTATAAACTTAAAGGCGAGGAAAACCAGCGGGAATATGAGCGGGAATATAAAGAACAGAAAAAATATAAATATAAACATGCTATAGCGATACATGAAATTCCTTAAACCGACCATCCTGCTCGGAAGAAAAGTCATCAGCAACCAGTGGCCGTCTAACGGCGGAATAGGAAAAAGATTAAATAAAGCCAAGACAAGGTTCAGGCTTACTATGAAAGAAAGCAGTTGAGGAATAAGAGAAGAAGAAAAAACGTCCGGAAGAAACCTGAGAGTCAGGCCGAATAAAACAGCAAGGATAAGGTTGGTAATCGGCCCGGCAATGGCTACTTTGGCCGGTCCGTACTTTCGATCAGAGAGATTGTCGGGATTGTATGGCACCGGTTTGGCATATCCGAATATAAACGGGGCATTTACTAAAAACAAAAACAGCGGGAGAACGATGGATCCGAAAATATCCAAATGCTTAATGGGGTTAAGGGTTAGTCTCCCTAAATTTTTAGCCGTGGGGTCGCCTAATGCATTGGCAATCGCGCCATGGGCTACTTCGTGGATCACTACCGAGTAAAGAAGCACTAAAACCTGAAAGATGGCTAACAAAATATCCATACCTTGAAATGTTAGCAAGTTTGGGGTATACTGACAAGCAAAATCCTAAGCACGAAATCCTAAATCCTAAACAAGGCTTGGAAATCTTAAATTCAAAATAATAAAAACTTTGAATTTTGGAAATTTGAGCTTAGATATTGTTTCGAATTTAGATATTCGAATTTCGAATTTATGGCAACCAGATGTCCAAATTGCGGCAAAAAACCGATCATGGTCACTACTCGAAAGCTCCTTCGAGGTCATTATAATCCGACCAACCGATCCAAGAGCTACCCAAACCTCCAATGGGCCAAGATCCAGGACAAAACAGCTCCTACTGGCTGGCGACGGGTAAAAATCTGTACTGACTGCATCAAGACCCTCAATAAAGCCACCAAGTAAATTGATCAGGGAATCTATTAAGACGCAACGCGATCCTTCCATTATCTCTGAAGCCGAAGAGAGGACCTTTGGGTTACTCGTCGAACGGCACAGAACGAACGCCATAAGGATGGAGGATTTTATAGGTAGAGAGGGTTACAGCCGAGAAGGCATAGAGCGCGACCACCTAAGCGTAGAGTCGAAAAAAGCCCGCATTAAAGAACAGGGGACAGAACCTACGAAAAGAGCCCAGATACTTGAGGCTCTGCTTGTTGAACAGATTGAACTTAGCGACTGGTTCGGGCCAAGCGCATTAACAATCCTCCCCTCCGAATATGACGACTTGTACAACGGGGTTGATACGGCTATCGAATTTGAAGACAAAGACGGTTTTCAATATTTAGCGGCGGGAGTAGATATTACATCCTCGGCTCAAGCTGTTCAGGAAAAAATAGCTAAAATCAAAAAACGAATCGCCGAGGGGAAGTTAACAAGAATTAAATATTTTGAGTCCGAAAGAAATAAAGATCGTAAGCCTGGCCCCTTAGAACAGGTCCCCTTGCTGATAATAGGAACTGAGGGCCGAACAATCAGAGAACTGTCCGAACTGTGGCTTACTATCCATAGGACTAAATTGGCCAAAAAAGACGGCGGTACTGTCTTATCGGAAGAATCTCAAGCGAACCAAAGACAGATAACTAAAGAAGCTCAGAAAAAAATAGCCGAACACCGAATTCAGATCATGCTCTTAGAGCAGATAGAAAAGCAACTGACGGTTTTCATGGAATACGCTAAAAAGATCAAGAAAAACGAAATAGCCAAGAAATATGAAGACCTGCTTGAATTAATAAGGGAGATACTCAAAGAAAAAGAGATAACTGACGAGGATCAGGAAAAAAACGAAGAAGACGCAGTAAACGCAGCGATAGAAGAGACCTTGATGCAATTTGATTCATTGCCCATAGATTAACCAATTCGGGCCCTCACACCCACTAACCACCTGCTGCTTTTATTTCCACGTAAAGATAAATTGGTCCCTGATATATTTTACTTCTGAATGGGATCATGTTGCATGGCAGCTACTAAGAAACATGTGGTTAGTAGGTGTCAGGGCGGGCTGTCGGATAATGGTAGTCCGTACCCTTGGGGTGGGTATAGCCCGAGTTCGATTCTCGGCAGCCCGACTGAACGAAGTGAAGGAGGTCTCGAGCCGATTATTAAGGCGAGAGACAAGACATATTCAAAAACAGGTTCGATGCCTGTTTTTGAATTGGGCGGCATGGTTTACTTTGGAACTTTTTGGTGATTAAATTAAGATTATGCCAGACGAATGGTCAGATCAACAATTTGCAGAAGATTGGGATAGTGGAGGTGCGACAAAACATCCTGTAAGAAAAGAGCACTTAGACATTCTCCTATCTATTATTTCGAGTAATTATTCTTCGGGTAAATATATCCTTGATTTAGGTTATGGTTCTGGCCAGGTAGAAGAAATGATCTATCAACGGATACCAGATGCCCGAATAGTCGGAACCGACAATTCAGATGTTATGATAAGACTGTCAAAAAAGAGATTGGGCGATAAATTTTCTAAACTAACTGTTATAAATCATGGCCTAGAAAATGTAGAATCTCTCAAATTACCAAAAGTAAATTATCAATATGTAATCAGCGTCCAAGCCCTGCATCACCTGAAGCACGATCAACAGAAAGATATTTTTAAATTTGCTTATAATACCTTAGAAATAGGCGGAAGCTTTATATTTATAGATAGGATTGCCCTTGATATTAAAACATTTGAAAAACCATATAAGGCTATCTATGAGAATATGTTCGGCAAAGCTTTTGAAGAATATGTTAAGGACATCGCGCAGAAAGAAGATTATCCAGCGAGCCCAGAAGAGCATATCGCTTGGCTAGAAAGAATCGGTTTTAAGGCTACCTGTCTAAATAAGAAATTCGACAGGGCATTCATAGTTGGCATCAAGGCTTAGTTCCGTTCCAACTTCCTCCCACAAAGCCGACTGAAGTGAAGGAGGTCTCGAGCCGATTAAGGCGAGAGACAAGACATATTCATAAATAGGCTCGATGCCTATTTATGAATCTATATCCACCTAAAAACCGCCTTCCAGGCGAAGTTTCTTATAAGCGTGCTTTAGCCGCTTATAGAATCGCCTCCGGCGGTTTTTAGGTGGACCCATCCTTTGTCTCAAGTCTTCAGCTTTGTTTTTGAACCCGTTCTAAAGCTCTCCATTCTACTGCAATTTTAATATTTGGATTACGACTTCAAGAAAATTTTTCGACGTAGTTACCACTATGCCTTAAAATTTTCTTTTCGTCTCTTCTCAAATCTTAAAATTTCGTAACGAATAAGAACTTCAGAACGGGTTCACAGTGGGTGTCCGCAGAATAATCCCTCGGAATCCCCAAACATGAGGCTTCACCGGAATTATAGAATATAAGACTCCCCGATAAGACAATTTGTTCTAAAGCTTGGAAACAAAAGAAGAGCCTAACTTAATTATAGCAGTCCAACCGAAACTAAAAAGTGGATATCTCTACCCACTTTTTAGTAAATTAGGAGAATCCTACTCTCCCCTTTCAACGTCATAGTAGAAGTGAGCGTCTGGCTTATCGTAACCAAAGATCTCAGTTGTTTTAAAATAAAGTTTTATCTCCCTATAGGCGGCTTTTTCATCTTCAGATGCATGAATTATATTCCTCGATATGGCACCACTATAGTCGCCCCTTATTGTTCCGGGAGGAGCATTCCTTCCATCAGTCGGGCCACACATAGTACGCACAACCCTTACCACCTCCAAGCCCTCCAATACAACCAGGACTACCGGCAACATTTGCATGTATTTCTTGGTCGGTTCAAAGAAATGTTTTCCCTTGTGTTGGGCATAATGCTTATCAAGCAGTAAATCAGACAGCTTAGCCATCTTCATTCCCACTATCTTTATCCCTTTCTGTTCAAACCTATCTATTATTTCACCTACAATGCCTCGATGAATCGCATCGGGTTTTAATATAATCAACGTCCGCTGTAACTTATCTGACATAATTATTTTTCGGATGATATTAAATAATCAGTACCATCGCTAATTAATTTAATATCGCCATTTAAATCATTCCTATAGACTTTTATATCATAATTTCCCAGCCTTTCCAATACTTCAGCTGAAGGATGGCCGTATTTGTTTTCGGCTCCAACCTGAATAATTCCGACCTGAGGTGTAACTTTATTCAAAAAATCTTCCGTAGTAGAAGTTTTTGATCCATGGTGAGCGACTTTCAAAACATCTGCATCCAAATCTACTCCGGCCAAAATAAGCTTATTCTCAACCCTTGCTTCCATATCCCCAGTCAATAAAACCCGCAGAGAACCGTACCATAGCATCATGACGACCACATCGTTATGAGGATTGGATTCTTCTGTGCCGGCGACGGATTGAAATGGGTGAAGAAGATAAAGAACCACCCCATCGTCAAAATTGATTTGCTTACCTATCACCGGTTCGGTTTCTTTTGCACTCTCCCCGGCTACGGCCTCTTGCCAGGCTAAGAATTGGGGCGAGTCATAAGATTCTTTGGCCTCAACAATGTTTTCCACCCGATAACGATCTAAAACGCCCATGAGTCCGGTAATATGGTCGGAATGGGGATGAGATGCCACCACCATATCAATATCCCGGTCATAAAACGGCATAACGCTTCCTATGGCCGAAAGAACCTTATTATCCGGCCCGCCATCAATCAAAATCTGATACCCGCTCGGAGTTTCGATAAATATAGAATCCCCTTGGCCGATGTCGAAGAAGTGGATTTTAAGAAGACCATCTTTTTGGGAGGCGACAGAATAGGTTGAGGATGCGAAGACGAAGAGACAGAGAAGGATGACGAAATGTATCAATTTAAGCTGTTTCGGCATGAAAATTTAATACCATGAATTTAAATAAAAATAAAAGGACTCTTTCAAGTCCCAAGGAATTAATGTCCAGAATAGCGACTTGCTATCTTCTGGGCAGTCTTTTTGATTAGTTCTTTTTCTTCGGGAGTAGCATTCAAATCTTCCGAATTTGCAATAGCGACAACGAGCTCAGCGGCATTTGGAGTATCCATCATAAGTCCAGTATACCCGGCACCTACAGTACCAACAACATAAATACCGTTTGGCAAGGTAACCTTTACATACGTCACTTCTTTCTCCAAGGAACTGCATAACAACCGATTGGATATTACTACAAGTACTCCCAATTTGTCAATCATTTCACGAAGATATAAGGGTAGGTCGTCTTCTTTCCCCACCCCGTCAGGTTGTCTGGAATTTCAAATACAAATACATGTTTAACTGCGGCTGATTGAGAAACTCAGACAAAATAAAATCCGACACTATCTGTCGGAATATAGCCACAGGATAAAGCGTCTTGGCATAAAATAGCCCAGAATAATTGAACCAACAATAACAGAACTAAAGGTCAACCAACTTATTAACTCTGAAGGTCCGAATATTCGATTAACCTTGAAAGATAATACTAAGGCTATCATCACGCCCCATACTCCGAAGAGTGTCGTGGCACAAAGTATTCGATTCTGCCTTTCCCTGGTCATAGCTACCTTCTTTCTAAAGTACCCGGGATATTTTTATCATAACCCTAAATGAAGTCAAGGGCTTTTTCCTATGCCTGCGCCATAAATTCGGGCAAAAAGAAAACCACCTCAATTGGTGGCGCGAAATGACTTGAGAATTTTTTCTAATAATTTTTTCTTATTTTTATCTAAGTCAAACTCCCAGATACTCAGAGTAATCCGATAACCATCGAAACAGGCTCGCTTACGAAGAAAAGACGGTCCTTTTCCATCCTCTACTAAGTAAACTCTCAAGAAATCCTCTGACGGCTCCATACAAGCACCTTTTACAACTGATATCTCCATCGTTCCCGCTGGAGGGAGTCCCCCGTTGGCATATTTTTCTAAAGAAATACTGGAGACATTGAGAACTCCCCTGTCCTTATCCTCATAGACGATAGACCATTCGGAAGGATACTCCATCCGAAAACCAGTAACACGATTTTTGTATAAAGACCAATTACTCGATGCGCAACCGATTGTTAAAACGGCACAAAGAACTAATACGATAGAGCCAGTCCGCCTCATTGAGCCACTCCCCGAAAGTATATAAGTACGCGCTACAATGATACTGCTCTTATAGCGCCTGTCAATTCTTCTAAGCGTTGGGTTGACAGATCTGATATTTTCTATTAAAATCTCGAACGAAGCCTACCGGACTCACGAGGAAAAATATGGCAGGAAACTTCGTTACCGGTTCACCTATAAAATACCGAAAGAAGGGCAATTGGGAAGAATTTCCGATGAAATTCAGGTGGCAGACCGGCCTATGGTTCGAGCTCTTTGAAAAACACCTTGATTTGATAGTTGAAGACATCAAAAGGGCCCAAGCCGAGGATAGATTGATAACTTACTTAAGCTGTCCGATCAGCGGCCGAGAAGGAAGTCATAGTCTAACCAATATCGAGATAACCCGGCATGTCGCCCGACAGCTTGAAACAAAATGGGGCAGCCGATTCTGGGTGCTTAACCCGGCTCTTTACCAAATGGAGTCGAGTTCCGGAACAGGATTAATTAAGCGGCATGCTCACCTGCTAAGCGCCGAAAAGGGATTGATGCCGGAAATCGACATAGAACAACTGCATAAGGAATCCCCTCTCACCGGCGGAGATTATCTGCGTATGTGGACCAAGGTGCTCGTAGGGGACGACGCCGACAATCTTGGGAATCGATTTGACGCTTTTTACTTTATCGGCCCAGTTGATGTCTGGAATTTTTTCACCAACTCAGGAAACACAGACCTGACCCGGGGAGTCGAAGATTACTTCGCAAGAAAAATTGCAACAAACGCTGAATTCCGATCCTGCTTCGGAGAAGCAAGAAAGATTGATGATGCGGAAAGAGAATTCTTTAAATTCTATACCCTGAAAGCAGGAGCTCACTTCAGTCTTGGCTCTCACGACGAATATAATATTTGGCAAATTCTCAACGTCCTCCGCAGACGAGAGATACGGCCATTAGCCTCCATTCCCGGCTACTTCGACGGCAGACAGATCGGCCTCGGAGCGGCCGAAACAGAACTTTCTCCTGGCTATGCTATAAACTAAGAGGCGACGCATTGTCGTCTTTTTAATTTTAGGAAGTAAAAAACCGAGCTTAGCTCGGCTTTACTCTACTATTACGACTTTTTATCAAAAATCTTATCGTAAATCTGTCCTAACGAATTGCGTAAAAGACAAAAAATAGAAATTGCCGCAATCAACCCGACAGATAGATACGCCAGGACGCAAACGAACCAATCGACCATGGGCTCGCCGGACCAATAATTCACTGCCAGCATAGCAGAAGATATAAGCATCCAAAACACCGCCCCTACCACCGTAAAGGAAAAAAGTTCAAAACCGAATATAAACGGCCAGGCAAAAATTATAGAGAAGAAGAATCCGATGAAGAAAAGGACCTTCGAACCTCGAATAGCCACCGCCTGTCTCCTTTCAAAGATCTGTAGTGCTGATTCTATATTTGTTTTCGGTTTTATGCAATAGGAAAAATATGGCCGAATAAACTACCGCCAATACGGGCAGATTGATAGACACGGGAATAGAGGCAAAGTTTAGCGAGGCAAAAAATTCTACGGCCCTTATTTGATATATGCCGATTGCCCAAACAATAAAACCGAAAGTCTGACCCAAGAAAGGAGCAATCATGCCCCCTACCCCGGCAATAAAACCCGCTAACATGGCATAGGGAACAAAGGGCAGGATCAAAATGTTAGTCGGCAAAGAAACTAAAGAGATGGTTTTAAAATAATAAATTAAAAGAGGCAAAACCATCATTTGCGCCGATACGGTCATAAGGGCAATCTCCTTCAAGCCTCCTAATTTAGGGAGCCTCTTCAACTTATAGTTCAGCAACGGGTAAAGATAGACTAATCCTAAAACGGCTAAAAAGGACAGCTGAAAACCTATATCAAAACTCAGAACAAACGGATTGATGTATATCATAATTGCCCCGGCCAGAATGATCGAATTCTTAACGTCGTAGAGCTTGCCATAGCCATGAGCAAATAAAATTAAAAGGCCCATAACCGCTGCCCGGACTACCGAAGACGAGGCCCCCGTTAAAATAGTAAATAGCACGATCACCGCCACCGAAATCCAAAAAGCCGCCCTTCTCCTTACAAAAAAAGTTAGGATAATCAGAATAGCTTCCGAAATAATCATTATGTTAAATCCTGAAATGGCAAGAATGTGGGTAGTGCTTGTTTTATTGAAAGCTTCCTTAAGCTCTGCGGGTATATTCTGGCGGCTGCCTAACAATATACCGCTTGCGTAAGACGCAACCGGCTCCGAGACGGATTTATTTATCGCATCTTGGAAGATCTTTTTAACATTGAAAATGCCGCGATAAAGATTAATTTTTACTTTTTCGAACCGGCCGTAATCTATCTTCCCCGTATCATCCGCAATCAGCGGAAAAGACATGGTTGTCCTGACTCCTTCCTTCTTAAGATAGGTGACGTAATCAAATTCATCGAAATTTTGAGGCTCTTTCAGCACTCCTATCAAGAGCAGTTGATCGCCGAATTTATAAACCGGAAAAGAATCGGTTGTTACCAGAGTTCTCTCTTTTAAATCAAAGGTTCGATTACCGATAATGACCCTCCTTGCGTTAAAAACAAACTTGGTTCTACTGCCCGCCGTTTCCGGCTCTCCGCCAACATAACCCTGCAAATGTATCTGGGTTCCCGTTTCCCGACCCTTTGAGTCTTTCAAAAAACTCTTGCTTATACCGCTTAAAATACTATTTTCATAGTTAAAACCATTGAAATGCACGATACCGAAAGTAAAAGATACGATTATAAATCCGATTAAAATGCCTATTTTTCTATTTAAAGCTGCATTTTTAGATTTAGATAAAGTCTTGCGGTAAGAAAAAACTGCCATAATCGAAATACCGCCGATCAGTAATGCCAGGATTTGAGAATAAGATATAATCCAAAAAGACCCGGTAAAAACTCCTACTATAAAGGCGAGGAGCAGATAAAACAGCATCTGGGATTTGTGCATATCAGAAAATTTCATAAACAGTCGATAGGGAAATCGTAACAAAATTTACATAAACAAAAAAGATTAACGTTCTCCGCCAATTGGCGGATCGCTGCCTCCCATTCGGTTTAGTGTGACCAAGCAAAAAGGAGGATCACCTCCTTTTTGCTTGATCTTTTTCATATTTGTTCTGTTAATTTTAACCGAACAAATTAAAATAGCTTAGTTGCAGACCCCCGTTGTGGCAAAACAGTTCGGACAAGAATAGCATGATCCCGCTTTTATCATCATGGTTCCGCAGCTGACGCATGGCGGAGCGGTACTCTCGTGGAATGCACCGACAGAATAATCATTCTGAGACTGGGTTTCTGCGGCAGCTAACGTGGCTTCTGCTTCCGTTTCGCTCGAAGAATTTATCTTGGACTCTCCAATAACCATTTCTGAGTCTCCGTAGGCCTGTGCCGATCCGAATATTTCCTCCCTATCCTTCGGATTTAAGTACTTCATGCCTAAATACCTGAATATATAATCGATAACGGATTTAGCCGTAGGAACTTGCGGATTATTGGTGAATCCGGACGGATCAAAGCGCATATCTTTGAATTTCTTAACAAGGGTTTTAAGAGGTACGCCGGACTGCAGGCACATGGAAATAAGAGTGGCGATAGTATCGAACAGGCCCGAAATAGTACTCCCCTCCTTGGCGGTGGTGATAAACGTTTCTCCGGGCTTTCCCGTGTCAGGATATAATCCGACAGTGAGATAACTCTCATATCCTCCTATGGAAAACTTATGAGTGACCGAAGGCCTTTCATCAGGCAGTTTGACCCGGGTATAACCGTTAACCTTTTCCACCAACTGCGGCTTAGCAACCGGATCATTAATATCGGAAGCTAAGTTAACTTTGGCTTGAGGCTTAGCCGCGTCATTTGTAAAATCATCCTTTTTGTCTTTGGATGTATTGAGAGGCTGAATTGATTTTGATCCGTCCCGATATATGGCTATGGCCTTCAGCCCTAATTTCCAGCCCTGTATAAAAACGTCCTTGACGTCTTCAACTGTGGCATCATTCGGCAAATTAACCGTCTTTGATATTGCTCCGGAGATAAAAGGCTGAGCCGCGGACATCATTCTTATATGACCCATGTGGCCGATGCTCCTCTTGCCGTTCATGGCCTTGAAAGAACAGTCGAATACCGGAAGATCGTCCTGAAGAAGATGGGGGGCGCCTTCAATTGTTTCTTTCACGAGCAGATAGTCGGAAATTTCTTTGACCTGATCATCTGAATATCCCAACCTCCTGAGAGCAGTCGGAACTTGATTATTAACTAACTTCAAAACTCCTCCGCCGACTAATTTTTTATACTTAACCAAAGCAAGCTCCGGTTCAATGCCGGTAGTATCGCAATCCATCAGAAAAGCGATGGTTCCGGTTGGAGCCAAGACTGTAACTTGCGAATTTCTGATTCCATGTTTTTTACCGAGAGCAAGGGCGTCATTCCACACAAGTCTTGAATGGCTTAAAAGATAATCGTCGTAAACTCCATGTTCGACTGATTGGCGATAAAGCTTTTCTGATTCATCAAGATGTTTTGATAAAACTCCCAGCATCGGCGACCGATTGGTTTCAAAACCGTTGAACGGCCCTTTTATATCAGAAATCAGAGCGGACATTCTATAAGCTTCCCCGCACATAAGGGAAGTGATCTGACCGGCCATCAAACGTCCGCCATCTGAGTCGTAGGGCAAGCCCAAAAACATCAAAAGCGATCCGAGATTGGCATAACCCAATCCAAGCTCCCGGTAATCTTTCGCATTTTGATCTATTTTCTCGGTAGGGTAGGAAGAATTATCAACTAAAATATCCTGAGCCAGAATCATCGTATCTACAATTTTCCTGAATAAATCCGTATCGAAAGTGCCGTTATCCCGGGCTAACTTAAGCAAGTTGATGGAGGCAAGATTACAGGCGCTATTGTCCAAATGCATATACTCGGAGCATGGGTTAGAAGCATTAATTCTGCCCGTATTGGGACAAGTATGCCATTCGTTAATGGTTGTGTCGTACTGCATCCCGGGATCAGCACTATGCCAAGCCGCATCAGCAATCCAGTTCAAGACTTCGCGCGCCGGCAGTTCTTCGATTATCTTGCCGTTTACAACTCCTTTTAGTTGCCAAAGGCCGTCGCTTTCTACGGCTCTCATAAACTCGTCGGTAACTCTGACCGAATTATTGGCGTTTTGATAAGGAAGAAGCGTGTAGGGGTTAAACAGATCCGCTTCAATTGAATCCTTAATTCCGCTCAGTTCAAGAGCCTTGGTCATATCCTCAATAATCTTTTTGCAGTAAATAAAATTCTTAACATCAGGATGATCAACATTTAGAATAACCATCTTGGCCGCCCTGCGGGTTGTACCGCCGGAACGGATTGCATTAGCAACGCCATCGGCACCCTTCATGAACGAAACCGGACCGGAGGAAAACCCGCCCTTAGAAAGAGGCTCCCTGGATGACCGAAGTTTTGAAAGATTAGTTCCTGAACCGGAACCGTATTTAAAAATCCATCCTTCATCTCTGTACCAATCCAGGATGGACTGCATGGTATCTTCAACTGAAAGTATGAAACAAGCTGAACACTGAGGCTTTTCATAAACACCGACATTAAACCAAACCGGACTATTGAATGCGGCAAATTGGTTGACTAAAATCCACCTTAAATCGTTTGTAAAATTAAGTGAATCCTCTTCTGAAGCAAAGTAACCGTCTTTAAGTCCCCATTTTCCTATAGCAAGGGCGACCCGATCAATCATTTGGCGAGCGCTGTATTCTCTTTCCGGAGTATCGAACTGTCCCCTGAAATATTTTGAAGCTACGATATCAGTCGCTGTCTGAGTCCAAAAACTCGGCACTTCAACATTATTTTGTTCAAAAACAACCGTTCCGTCGCTCTTGGTGATCCGAGCGGTTCTTCTCTCCCATTCAATTTGATCGTACGGATTGGTTTCCGAAAACAAAGAGTTCCAAATAAATCCGCTTTTTAATATCCTGCTCCCTAAAGAATGGTCTTTCCCATTGCCGTGAGCATGCGAGTTATTTATCAGATCAGAGTATTCAACTGTGTTTAGTTTTCTATACATTGAGATATTTTTTTAAAAAATTACCGCACAAGGCGGTCGTTATTGCCTTATCAAGAAGTTTTAAGCCCGCTCTTTTTGGGCGAGGCTCGCTTCCAGAGAAGAAGCGGCCCGCTTTAAGGCGGGGTTAATTCAATAGCATCTACTTTTTAAAACTAAACTCATCAATTTAATTTTAGCCCTTTCAAAAAAATATTTCAAGAATAAAATTGTTGATAACCCCGATATTTTAACAACCAAAAACGGACCGAAGTCCGCTTTTGGTTGTTAAAATCAAAAAATGAACTTATTTTTAAAATAAGCTGTCCCGTTACTTCATCTTCCTTCGAATAAAGGCGGGGATATCGAACTCCTCCTCGCTGACAGACGAATCAACAAACTCTCTTACTTCTCTTGAAGACGCCGATCCGTTTCCGACACCACCTCCGTTGCCGTTAGTGTGGCCATTGGCCATTTTTCTGGAATCAAAATTAGCATCAAATAAGTTGGGTCTCTGCGGAACCGCCGCGGCCAAACCCGGTCTTGCCGAAGATTGGTGTCCATTCGTAAATCCGGTCGCCACTACTGTTATCTTGATCTCTCCCTTCTTAAGCTTATCATCGAGCACCGCTCCAAAAATTACTTTGGCATCCTGATCAATATGTTCGGTGATTATGCGGGCCGCTTCGCTGATTTCAGCCATTGCAAGATCAGTTCCTCCGGAAACATTGAATAGTACTCCCTTGGCACCATCAATTGAAACCTCCAACAAAGGAGAGTTGATAGCCGTCTTAGCGGCCTCTATCGCCCTATCTTCTCCGCTGGCTCTGCCTATACCCATCAAAGCTGATCCTGAATTAGCCATAACCGCTTTGACATCGGCAAAGTCAACGTTAATTATTCCCGGAACTGTTATTAAATCAGAGATACCCTGAACGCCCTGCCTCAAAACATCATCCACGATCGCGAAAGACTCTAAGAGGGGTGTCTTCCGGTCTATTATGGACAGCAAACGGTCATTAGGAATAGTGATCAGGGCGTCTACTTTTTCTCTTAAAATATGCCAGGCATCTTCAGAGATTCTCATACGCTGAGCGCCTTCAAAACTGAATGGCTTGGTAACTACGGCAACAGTCAGCGCGCCTAAGTCGCGGGATATGTCAGCAACAATCGGGGCAGCTCCGCTTCCCGTACCTCCGCCCAAGCCGCAAGTAATAAAAACCATATCAGCGCCCTTTAAGGCATTTTGAATTTCTTCTTTGGTATCTTCGGCGGCTTGCCGGCCGATTTCCGGATTCATGCCCGCACCCAAGCCCTTGGTCAGGCTCTTGCCGATATGGACTTTGGTCGGAGCATTTGTATTATGCAAAGCCTGAGCGTCGGTATTGACGGCTATAAACTCGACGCCATGAATCCTGGCCTCGATCATCCGAGCTAAAGCATTATTGCCGGAACCTCCGCACCCAATGACCTTTATCCTGGCAAAAGTTTCAAATGCCGGTTTTATTTGAGCCATAGTCGATTCTCTAAATTAAAAACTTAAAACGAAAAATTAAAAATTGGATCTATCCAAGGCCAAACCGCCTTAATTTTGCGCTTTTCGCTTTAAATTTTAAACTATCTTCTAACTTGTATTATCACAAAAGGAAATAGAGCACAAGGAACACCCCCTGTGGATAAAATGTGTACAAGAATCCCCTACGCTATGGGAGAAAATTCTTAAACCATTCCTTCAGTTTTTTAAACGATTCGCCGTTATCGGAGGAAAATCCTCCTTTTGACTTGGGTCCCTCCGACTCGCTTTGAATCCCCCACATTACCAGGCCGATGGCTACAGCAAAAGACGGATCATCCACTATATCCGCAATACCGTCGACATGCAAAGCTCGAGCTATTCTTACAGGAAGCTTAAACCTTTCTTTAGCTAAGAGAGCGATGCCCGGAAGATTGGCCCCTCCCCCGCTGAGCACTATTCCAGCCGGCAACAATCCTCCGCGCGGTATCTTTTTCAACTCATTACCGACTACATCAAATAGTTCATGAACACGTGCGTCTATAGCCCTGACTAACTGCTTCTTGGGCAGTCTGAAATTATCTTCTCCTAACAATTTAGAAAGATCAACCTCGCTTTTCTTTCTTAAGTCTTCCGCATCGGATGTTGCACCATGCTCAAGCTTCACGCGTTCCGCCACATCAATAGAGGTTCTCAATAAAACAGCCAAGTCGTTGGTGATATGCCTCGATCCGATCGGCAAAACGGAACTGTACAGCATGTCCGACTCTTCAAAAACCGCCAGGCTGGAAGTTCCGCCTCCAAAATCAAGATTAATTACTCCATATTCTTTTTGATTCTTATCTAAAACAGCAAGGGATGAGGCTAAGGGGGCATAAACTAAGCCGGACACCTCAATGCCGACAGCGTTGACGCACTTTGCCATATTTCTCAAATAAGGCGACAGGCCATCGATGATAAGCACTTCGGCTTCAAGCCTTACACCCTTCATGCCGATCGGATTTTTTACATATTCAACGCCGTCAACGATATAGTTACGAGGGACTACGTGAATAATTTCCCTATTGGCAGGCATACTGATCACAGAAGCCGCTTGAATAACCCGATCAATATCGCTTTGGGAAATTTCATTATCGGCTCTTGATACGGCTATTACGCCCCGAGAAATTTGAGTCCTTATGTGCAAACCGTTTACGGCAAGATAGGCTCTCTTGATCTGATTGCCGGACATAGCTTCGGCTCTTTGGACCGCGGTACGTATGTTCTCTACGGTCTCTTCCATATCCACCACCGCTCCCTTTCTCAAACCGTTAGAGGGCGCACTTCCGGCTCCTAATATTTCGGGGGTTAAATTGTCAGTATTAAAACGGGCAATAATTGCCTTTACTTGAGAATTGCCTATATCGATTCCGCTGATGATGTGCTGCTTTGCCATTCAGTTCATCAAGTTTCTAAAGTTATAAAGTTCTTAAAGTTAAAACTTTATAAACCTTATAAACTTTCGACTTTTTACTGAAAATTATGCCACAAAAAAATCTATAAACTTAATCTATCTAAAATAACTTGCTCTAATCTCTCCATTTCTCTTGCTTCCGCGGCATGATTTTCATGATCATATCCGGCTAAATGCAAAAACCCATGGACGACCAGCCGGGCAAGTTCGGTTTCTACAGCTATATTCTCTCTTTTTGCGGCCTTTTTGGCAAATGAAGGGTAAATAAAGATATCCCCAAGGTCGGTAGCATGCAGTAAGTAGTTAGTAGTGAGTAGTTTCTGGAGAGCGCCGATAGACATCGGAAAGGACAATACGTCGGTGACTTTATTCTTATGACGATACTTATTATTAAGCTCCTTTATTTTAGACTCCCCTACTAAATTAACACTTATCCCCACGTGCTTACCCTCCATATTTAATTCCCGCATACCGGCTTTGATAATATTTTCGAAAAAATCCTTCTTCAAGGTTTTATCGGCGGTTAAATTTCGGAAAGTAAGGTCCAACATTAGAAAGATCTTATCACGGATTTAATTTTTTTGGTATTACCAATCAAAAATCGGCTCTTGGGCCGATTTTTGATTACTTTGAGAGCTCTTCTTTGACTACCTTACTTACGAAAGTGCCGTCAGCTTTACCTTTGACCCTGGCCATAACGGCGCCGATGACTTTGCCCATATCTTTGATTCCACCCGCCCCAACCGTTGCAATTACCCTTTTAACTTCTTCTCTGACGGCTTCTTCCGACATCTGCTCCGGCATATAAACCATGAGTATTTCCATTTCTTTCTTCTCTTTTTCGGCTAAATCTGAGCGATTGCCCTTCTCGTATTGCTCGATTGAATCTTTTCTCTTTTTTATCTCAGACGAAAGAACCTCAATAATCTCCTCCTCGCTCAGCTGACTTGCCTCTTCGAGTCTTGCACCATCAGATTCTGACTTGCTAAGCTTGGCTCTTTTTTCCAGCTCTCTCGATTTAACGGAACTCAAAACCAGTCCCAAAACCATCCGCTTATTGGCATTGCCAGATTTAAGAGCTTCTTTAATATCCTGATGAAGCTTCGCTTTCAACATGGTGAATTAACCCAATTACCCTCATTGACCTAATTTCTAAAAAATTCCCAAGTCCCAAATTTAGATCAATTAGAAATTAGGATAATGAGAAATTTAAAGATCCAACTCCTGCTTAAGTTTTCTCTTCTGTTCCTCAAATGTATCTTCGTCGTATTTGCCAAGTTTTTCTAATTTTCTCCTTAATGCGCTTAGATGAAGCCCCATGATAGCGGCGTTCTTCTCCTTTCTCTCGGTTAATTTCTTCTGGCGGTATCGAGAGCTTTTTGCCTTAAGCAAAACTCCGCTTCTTTGCACGAAACGGTTAAAGCGCCTCATCAGGCTTCCGATGCTTTCGTTTTGTTTTCTTTTGACTTCAACCATAATGAACCTCCTCTCTCAAATAAGAATATCGAATATCGAAATTCTAAACAAATTTCAAATCCGAATTCTCAAAACTTCAAACATTGATATATTTAGAATTTTGAATTTTCGGGCTTTATTTAGAATTTGGGGTTTAGTATTTCAGATTTACTTTACTATCTTCGGTCCCAGCTTTTTCCCGCCCAATAAATGAATGTGAAAATGGGGCACTAATTTGCCGCCATCTTCTCCTTCATTAATTATCAGCCTATATCCCTTATCGCCTAAATCAAGATCATGAGCAACCTTGTCGGCAACCATCAAGCCGCGCCCCAACAAACTTGCATCCTTGTCGGTAACCTCATGAATACTTTCAAAATGCTTTACCGGAATAATAAGCAAATGAACCGGGGCTTGCGGATTAATATCTTTAATAACCCAAAATTCGGCATCTTTATATACGGCCTCGGCTTTCAGTTCGCCTTTTATAATTTTGCAGAAAATATCGTCAATCACAGAAATTAACCTAAGTACCCTAATTGACCTAATGTCTAAAAAAACTCCAAGCCTCGAATTCAGATCAATTAGAAATTAGAATAATTAGAAATTTACTTTTTAAGCCTCTTCTTCATCTCATCCACCACCTTAGTCAGCAACAAGGTTTCCTGAATGCCGGTATCCATTTCTCTGAGAATAATGGTTCCCTCCAGCGCTTCTTTTTGTCCAAATATAAGGGTGTATTTTACTCCGAGCCTATGGGCAATTCGCAATTGGGATTTTATGCTGTCCCGGCCGAAAGAAGATTTGACTTCAATACCGGCTTTTCTTAAATTCTCAAACAAAGCTAAGCTTTTTTTCTTGGCCGCTTCCCCAAGCTGAGCCAAAAAAACCCTGGGCTTAATGCCGATCTCGGGAACCGAAATACCCTTGGCTTTTACTTCCGAAACAACCCGGTCGATACCCATAGCCCAGCCGGCAGCCGGCGTCTTTGATCCTCCCAGCATATCAATCAATCTATCATAGCGACCGCCGGAAATAACGGCAGATTGAGCGGTAATGTTTTCTTCAGGCAAAAATTCAAAAACAGTTCTTGTATAGTAGTCGAGCCCTCTGACCAAAGAGGAATCTAATATATACGGCACCTTGGTTTCGTCCAAGAACTCAAGAACTCTTTTGAAATGCGTCTTGCAGGTATCGTCCAGAAAATCAATTATCGGCGGGGCTTCCTTATTTACCTCTCTGCATCCTTCTTCTTTGCAGTCAAGCATTCTAAGAACGTTCTTCTTGAATCTGATCCGGCATTGAGGGCACACTTTTTTTATCTTGTTTTTATAAAAGTCCTTCAACGCCCTGAGATAAGCGGGGCGACAGCTTTGATCGCCGATACTGTTGATATGCACATTGTATCCGTGAAGACCGACGCTATCCAAAATCTTATAGCCTAAAAATATCAATTCTGCGTCAACAACTTCCGAAGCGTCTCCTATAGTTTCCAGGCCCAGCTGATAAAACTGGCGGTATCTCCCCTGTTGCGGCTGATCATGTCTGAACATCGGACCGATGTAATAAAGCTTGACCGGATGAGGCCTGACATTCATCCCGTTTTCCAGATAAGCCCTTACCGTTGAGGCCGTCCCTTCGGGACGCAAAGAGATATCATCGCCGCCTTTGGTTTTAAAATTATATATCTCCTTTTCGGCAATATCCGAAGAACTTCCGACGGAACGCAAAAATAATTCCGTCGGTTCCACTATCGGAGTATCAATTCTTTCAAAACTGTAATCCTCAATCAGAGATTGAGATTTTTTCATCACATGGCGCCAGTATTTTTGATCCTCGGGCAGAATATCATGCATACCCTTGGGCGCCTGAATTGTTTTCTGTTTTGCCATAAATTAACTAAATACTAATATCCCTACCTGCTCGCCTCGCTGAAGCTCCGGCGAAGCGAGCCGGCAGGCAAGTAAACTCTAAACTTTTAAAACCGCAGATTGTTTTTGATTTTAAATTTAGTAGGAATATTCGACCTCAGAAATCGCTGTAAACCTCGAGAACGGCCAAGCTCTTAAAAACGCCCGTCCGGTTATAAAATGTTCAGCTAACGGACCCCACCTTCTTGAATCGGAGCTTTGCAGGCGATTATCCCCTAAAACATAAAATTCCTTATCCCCTAATTTAACCTTGGAACTGCCCAGGGTTCTTTGATGGCCGTCCAAATAATCCTCTTTCAGATAAAAACCGTCGGGATACCGCTCGTTATAAATTTTAACTTTGTCGTTAAGAATCTCCACGCTTTCTCCGGGCAAGCCTATGATTCTCTTTATGAAAAATTGAGAGGGATCCTCGGGGTATCTGAATATTATCACGTCGCCCCTCGCCGGATCTTTGAACCGATAGCTTATCTCGTCAATCAGCAGGTAATCTCCGTCATCAAAACTCGACTCCATTGATGCTCCTTTTACAAAAAAAGGCTGTACCAGATAATACCTGATTGGCAGAATTATAGCAAGCGAAATGATCACGACTTTCAGGGCCTCCCAAACAACCAAAAAAATGTTATTTTTCGGTTTCATCGGCGTATCTTCTGAATGGTTATCATGGAAATCCTGCTCAGCCATCTATGCATGATAACACGATTTTTAGCTCATTTCAACCAAAAATGATTCTCCCCGGCTACCCGCCTCGCTCGCCTTGGCGTAGCCACGCTACAGCGAAGCCAGGCCAAAGACGTCGAGTCGAGGTAAGCAGCCGGGG